>LHCFC04200__coassemble_121_pt1 | contig 180578 bp, 173 predicted proteins | sample LHCFC04200__metabat2_high_PE_045 | metagenome-assembled genome bin LHCFC04200
CGCAGCTGGTTGTCGATGCGGCGGCTCTCGTGCCGCTCGGTGCCGATGATGAACAACCCGCCGGCCTCGCGCACGGCCTCGGCCTCGCGCTGCACCTCGGGGGCAAACTCGGCGCACAGCGCGTCAAAGCGGGCGCGGGCCTCCAAAATGCCGGAATCGTCGGTGTCGGCGTGGCCGTCGCACTCGGTCAGCAGCACTTCCAGCCGCGCGTCGATGCTCTCCTCCGGCGGGGTGGGCAGCTCGCTGTCGGTGGCCTTGGCGCGGGCCTTGGCGTGCTCATACTCGTCCTTGCGCTGGTCCAGGTCGGCGGTCAGCGCCTTGGTCAGTTCCTTTTTCAGCGCCGCTTTGGCCATGTAGGTCACGTTGCCGCCCAGCATGATGTCGGTGCCGCGGCCCGCCATGTTGGTGGCGATGGTCACGGCGCCCTGCTTGCCGGCCTGGGCCACGATCTCAGCCTCGCGCTCGTGCTGCTTGGCGTTGAGCACGTTGTGCGCGATGCCGCGCTTTTTCAACAGGCGAGAGAGCACCTCGCTCTTCTCGACGCTGACGGTACCCACCAGCACGGGCTGGCCTTTCTCGTGGCAGGCGGCGATCTGCTCGATCACGGCGTTGTACTTGCCGTCCACCGTCTTGTAGACGCTGTCGGGCAGGTCCTGCCGGGCGCGGGGCTTGTTGGTCGGCACGCTGACGATCTGCAGCCCGTAGATCTCGCTGAATTCGTCCGCCTCGGTCGAAGCCGTACCGGTCATGCCGGCCAGCTTGTCGTACATGCGGAAATAGTTCTGGAAGGTGACGGTCGCCAGCGTCTTGCTCTCGGCCGCGACATTGACGCCTTCCTTCGCCTCAATGGCCTGGTGCAGGCCCTCGTTGTAGCGGCGGCCGTACATCAGGCGGCCGGTGAACTCGTCGACGATGATGACCTCGCCGTCCTTGACGATGTAGTCGGTGTCGCGGTGCATGACGCCGCGCGCCTTGATGGCGCCGTCGATGTAGTGGCGCAGGGCCATGTTGTCGGCGTCGGCCAGGTTCTCTACGCCAAAGTAGGCCTCGGCCTTCTGCACGCCGGACTCGGTCAGCGTAGCGGTCTTGCGCTTTTCGTCCACGACGTAGTCGCCGTCGACCTGTTCCTCGGCCTCGACTTTGTCGTCCAGCTCCACGATGACGCTCTTTTTCAGAGTCTTGGCAAAGTCGTCGGCGCGCTTGTACATCGCGCTGGAATCCTCGCCCTTGCCGCTGATGATCAGCGGGGTGCGCGCCTCGTCGATGAGGATGGAGTCCACCTCGTCCACGATGGCGTAGGCGTGCCCGCGCTGCACCATGTTCTGCTTGTAGACCACCATGTTGTCGCGCAGGTAGTCGAAGCCGAACTCGTTGTTGGTGCCGTAGGTGACGTCGGCGGCGTAGGCTTTTTTGCGCTCGGCCGGCTCGACGCTGTGTACGACAAGGCCGACGCTCAGCCCCAGGAAACGGTAGACCTTGCCCATCCACTCGCTGTCGCGGCGGGCCAGGTAATCGTTGACGGTGACGACATGCACGCCGCGCCCGGTCAGGGCGTTGAGGTAGACGGGCATGGTGGCCACCAGCGTCTTGCCTTCACCGGTCTGCATCTCGGCAATGCAGGCGCGGTGCAGCACAATGCCGCCGATGACCTGCACCGGGTAGGGTTTCAGGCCGATGACGCGCCAGTCCGCCTCGCGGCAGACGGCGAACGCCTCGGGCAGCAGGTCGTCCAGCGTCTCGCCCTTGGCCAGCCGGTCCTTGAATTCATCGGTCTTGGCGCGCAGCTCCTCGTCGGTGAGCTTCTGCATTTCCGGCTCCAACGCCAGCACCTTGTTCGCCAAAGGCTGGATGCGTTTCAGTTCTTTGTCGGAAAAGGTGCCGAACAGTTTATCCAAAAAAGACATAACAGAACTCCATATTTTCCATATTGGCCGCCGCGCAAAGCGCACGGCAGCCTTGGTTACACACGCTACTATAATACACCCGCACAGGGGATGCTGTCAAACCTGCGCGGGTGTATTTTGGCATTATTTTGTTGTTTGTGCAGTGCGGGGCGCGGGCAGGCTCAGCAGCACCAGCATGGCAAAGATGCACACAAAGCCCAGCGCGTCCCACCCGGTAAAGGGGGACCCCAGCACCAGCGTGCTGATAACGGCGGCCGTCACCGGCTCGGCAAAGCTGTACAGGCTCGCGCGCTGCGCGCCGATCAGCGGCACGCCGGACATGTACAGGCTGAACGCCAGCACGTTGCCCACGACGACGACCACCGCGATGCCCAACACCCCGACGGCGCTGGGCAGATACCCCGCGCGCCACGGCCGGAACACCAGGTGGAACAGCGCGCCGCCCAGCAAAAACGCCCAGCCCTGCAGCATCGGCGTGGGGTATTGGGCCTGCAGGCGTTTGGGCGTCATCGTGTAGATCACGACGGTGCCCGCGCACACCACGCCGGCCACCAGCGCGGCCGGGCGCACGGCCAGGCTCGTCAGGCTGCCGTGGGTCGTCAGCAAAAACACGCCGGCCAGCGCCAGCACGATGCTGCCCACCTCAAACAGGCGCGGCGCGCGGCGCTGCTGCACGCACACCACCAGCAGGATCAACACGGGCGAAAGGTCCTGCAAAATGGTGGCCACCCCGGCGGTGGAAAGCTGGATCGTCAAAAAGTACAAAAACTGGCAGCAGCTTACGCCCGCCAGGCCGTAGACCAACAGGTCAATGACGTTGCGCGGGTCGGCTTTCCAGTTCCAGGGGGCAAACAGCTGTTTGCGGTCCTTTACAAAGTAAAACCCGCACAGCAAAAGCCCCGCCAGCAGCAGGCGGATCGGCACCAGCCAGGTGGAGTCCATCCCCTCGCGCGTGAAGAGATACTGCCCCATACAGCCGGAGATGCCCCAGCACGCCGCGCCGCCCATCGTCAGGCAGGCGCCTTTTACACGGTCAGACATCTTTGTTCCCACCTTCCAAAATCCATTGCGCGGCTTCGCGCAGGCCGGGCGTTACCGGCGCGCCGGTCGCGCGCAGCGCTGCGGCGCTCTGGTGGCCGCCGCTTTGCAGCACGCAGGCCACGCCCAGTGCCTGCGCGACCTCAAAATCATGGACCGAATCGCCGATCATCACGGCGCGGCCGGGGTCGAACCCGGTTTCGCGCAGGTAGGCAAGGCCCAGGTCTACCTTGCTTTTGGCGTAGATATCGCCCAGGCCCAGCAGGCGGTCAAAATAGCGGGCGACGCCGCGTTCTTCCACCTGGCGGCGCAGCGTCGTCACCGGGCTGGCCGAAAGGATCACCTGCCGCAGCCCGGCGGCGGCAAAGGCGTCCAGCGCGTCGCGCGCGCCGTCCGCCAGCGGGCAGGCCGCGCTGGCGGGGATGTAGTCGTCCATAAAGCTTACCGCCAGCTCGTCAAAGCTGTGGCGGGCAAAATCAAACCCGGCGCGGGCGTAATACTCCTGCACCGGGAAACCGAACACCGCCCGGTAGCCTTCGCGGTCGTAGCGCTGGGGGTAGCCGTAGCGTGCCAATAAACGGTTGAGCGCGTCGTTGCACAGGGCCACGTCGTCCAGCAGCGTGCCGTTCCAATCCCACAAAATCAAGTCCGGGCGCATAGTGTGTTCCTCTTTTTTATGCTTCGGTAAAAGCGCGGCGCAGCGCGGCGTTGCTCTCGATCAGTTTGACGAGCGCCACGCCCAGCACCGTGCAGCTGATGAGCTCGCCCACGCCGACGCTGATGCCGTTGGAAAGGCACAGCAGCCACAGCGGGGCGCTCATGGCATGGTAGTCGGTAAAAAACAGCGTGATCTCCGCGCCGACGATGACGGCGTTGAAGAGCACGGGCGGCAAAGACGCCGGGATCGCCAGGCCTTTCAGGCGCACATGGCGCAGCTTGCAGGTCACCAGGCAGGCCAGCAGCGTCGCCAGCGTGCCAAAGATCACGTCCAAGATGGTGGAGCCGAACAGGTTGGCCAAAAAGCAGCCCAGCGTCACGCCCACGATGTACTCGGCCCCAAAGACGGGCAGCAGGCACAACGCCTCGGCAATGCGCACCTGCACCGCGCCGTAGCTGAACGGCGCCAGCACCAGGCAAAACGCCACATAGACGGCTGCAATGACGGCGCAGCGCGCCAGCCGCCGGGGGGAAAACCTGCCCCCGGCCTGTTTTTGCAGCAGGCGCAGCGCCGCAAAGGCGATGAGGATGGCCGCAACGGCCGCGAAGAAAACGGTCACAGAAAACATAACGATACTCCGGCGGGATAGATTTTGACCGCGCGCGGGACCGCCAGCCCCGTGCCGGTTTGTCGCCGCGCAAAGCGCGGCGGAGCCTAAAATCCTAAGTTGCTTAACAAAAAGCTATTATAGCAAAGGCGCGCGGCACGCGCAAGGGGGGCGCGCCGCAAACGGCGCGCCCGGGCTTGACTTTCGGCCGCAAACGGTTTATAATGCCAATGTTGCACGCCGGTGTGTTGGAACTGGCAGACGAGACGGACTCAAAATCCGTTGGTGGCGACACCGTGTGGGTTCGACCCCCACCACCGGCATACAAAATGACCCCCCAGGCGTGTCCCGCCTGGGGGGTCATTTTGCATAGCCGTGGTGAGGGGGCGAACAGGGCGGGCGCGCCGCAGCGCGCAGCCAACAGCCCTGCGGGCTGTTGGCTAGCCCGCGGGAGACCCCATCGGCGTGTATGGCGGCGCAAAAGGGCACGGGGGTAGAGGCGGGCGTATCCCGCTTGGGCGGGGCCTTTTTGCATAGCCGTGGTGAGGTGGCGACCCCACGAGGCTGTAGGGCGGGGTCTTGACCCCGCCGCGGCGGTTTCTGCAGTTCGGGGCGCTGCCGGGCTATGCGTATAAGCTCATTTTGAATCCCGCTCTTGTACCTTTTTTACGGTATAGTCGGCCAATCCGGCGCTTACGATCAGCGCGACGACCCAACAGACGATCGTCAACAGGTCGGTGACGATGTGGTGCGTGTTCCGAAAAATCAGATCTATGAAAAAAGCAAACACCAAAAAATATACGACGGTAAAAAAGACTCTGAGCATGGGTCCTTTGCACCTCCTGTTGTATGGCTGGGAACGACTGCTTCTGGCGCCTTGCACAGGCCGATGCGGCCATCCTGCCCCCGCGCATAACCCCGGCCCCCGGGTGGCATACTATCCCCCAAGGGAGGGATTTTGCATGTCCGTTTTTCAAAAAGTCCTGTTGCTGCTGGCCATCGTGGGCGGCATCAACTGGGGCATCTATGGCATTTGGGGGTTCAACGCCGTCGGCTGGCTGCTGGGTGGCAGCCTGGGCTGGCTGGCCCGCACCGTGTTCATCGTGGTCGGTGTGGCGGCGCTCTGCCTGATCCCCAGCCTGTTTGCCGGGGAACGCCCCCAGACCGAGACCGGCGCCCCGTAACACCCCGGCGGGCTTTGCGGCCCGCCCCTACTTACAATACCGGCCCCGCCTGCAAACGGTGGGTGCGCGCCTGCCGCCCGACGCTGAGCACCAGCCCCACGCACAGGTACACCATGACGACGCTGGACCCGCCGGCCGAGAAAAACGGCAGCGTCACGCCGATGACCGGCAATACCTGCAGGTTCATGCCCAGGTTGATAACGCACTGCACAAACAGCGCCGCAAAAATGCCGGTGCACAGCAGCCGCCCCAGCGCGTCGGCGCTGCGTAGCGCCGTCTGCAGCGTGCGCAGGCAAAGGGTGAACAGCAACGCCAGCACGGCGGCCGCACCCACAAACCCCAATACGTTGGCAATGTAGGCAAAAATGAAATCGTTCCAGGCGTTGGGCACAAAAATGTGGTCGCCGTCAAATAACCCCTGCCCGGTCAGCCCGCCGGTGCCAATGGCCATGGCGCCTTTGTTCTGCTGGTAGGTGATGTCCGCAAGCGCCGGGTCCTCCGGCGTCAAGATCGCCAAAATGCGCTGGAACTGGTAGCCCTTGAGCAGGCCGGGCCGCAGCACCAGCAGCGCCGCGCCGCCCGCCGCGCCCGCGGCCAGCGTGCCGAACACCAGCGCGTGCGAAAGCCCGCCCGCGTACAGCATCACAAGGCCGATGCCCAAAAACACCAGCGCAGTGCCGTCGTCGCCCTGCAGGTGGATCAAAAACGGCGGCAGGATGACATGCGCCAGCAGCCCCAGTAGGTTTCTGGGGCGGTTGACCTGCCCGCGCAGCGCGCTCAAGTGCAAAGCCAGCGTCAGGATAAAGCTGATCTTGGCCAGTTCCGCCGGCTGAAAAGTCATGCCGCCTACGCGGTACCAGCTGTAGTTGGAGGTACCGCCCGCGTCATACCCCACCGTCAGCACGCCAAAGCGCACGTTGCGCAAAAACAGCGTCGGCAGCACCAGCCCCCAGGCCACCGTCGCGTGCAGCGGCCAGGCGCGGGCCAGGGCGCGGTAGTCGACGGTGGAAAACACGATGGCCAGCATCACGCCCAGCAAACTGGCGATGAGCTGCACCGATGCCTTGTTGTTGGACCCCAGCTGGCTTTGCCCCAGCGAGACCAGCGCCACGACGCTGAGCGCCGAGCACAGTACGCACAGGGCAAGGTACGGTGCGTCGACGCGGCGCAGATATTGGCGGATCAACGGGTACATAGGCGGGCTCCTTTCCCATTCTGCCTCTATTATAGCGCAAGAACGCCGCTTTGACCACGGCGGCGAATTAAATTTTACAAATCGCGCGCGGTGTACTATAATGGATACGACCCAACAGGAAGGAGTATGCCGCCATGCGGGAATATACCACCCACTCGCGCGAGGAAACGGTCGCTCTGGGCCGCGCGCTGGCCAAGGAACTGCCCGCCGGGGCGCTCGTCGCCTTTACCGGCGGCCTGGGCGCGGGCAAAACGGCGTTCTGCCAGGGCCTGGCCGAGGGGCTGGGCTGCACCGACCCCGTCAGCAGCCCGACGTTCGCCATCGTCAACTACTACCGCGGCCCGCGCCCGCTGGCGCACTTTGACCTGTACCGCATCCACAGCGAGGGGGACCTCGCCGCCGCCGGCTTCTACGACTACCTCGACCAGGGGGCCGTCGTCGCCTGCGAGTGGAGCGAAAACTGCGCCGCCCTGCTGGCGCAGGAACAGCCGCTGTATATCGACATCGAGCGCGTCGACGACACGACGCGGCATATCACGATCCGGTAAATACAAATTGGATATAATTTGAAAATATTACATATCGTACAGGTGATACCATGAACCTTTTGGCTGTCGACTCCGCGGGCAAGTCCGCCGCTGTGGCGGTGCTGCGCGACGATACGCTGCTGTATGAGGCCCAGTGCAGCAACGGCCTGACCCACAGCGAGACGCTGCTGCCGATGATCGACACCGCGCTGCGCGCCTGCGGGCTGACAGTGGCGGACCTCGACGTGCTGGGCGTGACCAACGGCCCCGGCAGCTTTACGGGGCTGCGCATCGGGCTGTCGCTCGTCAAAGGGCTGGCGCTGCCGCGGCAGATCCCCTGCGCACCGGTGTCCACGCTGGAAGCGCTGGCCCGGGGCATGGCGGGGCAGGGTACGGTGGTCGGCGCGCTGGACGCCCGCCGCGGCCAGGTGTACTGGGCGGCGTTCGATTTAGAGACCCACGCCCGCCTGACCCCCGACGCCGCCGCGCCGGTGGCCGATTTGCAGGCGTTTGTGCAAAGCTGTAAAAAACCGTTGTTTTTTGTTGGCGACGGCGCCGCTTTGTGTTACAATACGTATGGACAACTGCCCGGCACAGCGCCCTGCCCGCCGGCGCTGCGCGTACTGCGCGGCGCGGGGGTGGCGCTGGCGGCCCGGGCCGTGTGGGAAAGCGGCCGCTGCGTGCCGCCCGCCGAACTGCTGCCGGACTACCACCGGCTGAGCCAGGCCGAGCGCGAGCGCAGCGAGCGTACCAAACAACAGGGGGAAACGACCGATGCAATTTGAAAAACCGATCGCGCTGGCGGCCGACCACGGCGGCTATGAGCTGAAAGAAGCCATCAAGGCCCATCTGGACGGCCTGGGCGTGGCCTATGTAGACTTTGGCACCGATTCCACAGCCAGCGTCGACTACCCGGACTATGCCGCCGCCGGCTGCCGGGCCGTGCAGGACGGCCGCTGCGCGCTGGCCATTTTGTGCTGCGGCACCGGTGTGGGCATGTCGATGTGCGCCAACAAGATGCAGGGCATCCGCGCGTGCTGCTGCAGCGATACCTTCAGCGCCGAGTTCACGCGCCGCCACAACGACGCCAACGCCCTGTGCCTGGGCGGGCGCGTCGTGGGCGCGGGGCTGGCCTGCCAGATCGTCGACGCCTTTTTGAACGCCGCGTTTGAGGGCGGCCGCCACCAGACGCGCGTCGACAAAATGATGGCCCTGCAGGGGCAGTGAACTTTGTATTCCGCAGCCTGCCCGGCAGGCGGATGCGTAATTCTATTGAATAAGGAGTTTGTACCATGAGCGTTGTTGAGATCGTAGATCATCCCCTCATCCAGCACAAGATCAGCCTGCTGCGGGACCGCAACACCGGCACCAAAGAGTTCCGCGACCTGGTCAGCGAGGTCGCCATGCTGCTGTGCTATGAGGCCACCCGCGACCTGCCCACCGAGGAAGTCGAAGTCGAAACGCCCATCGCGCTGGCGCGCACCAAGGTGCTGGCTGGCCGCAAGCTGGCGCTGGTGCCCATCCTGCGCGCGGGCCTGGGTATGGTCGACGGCATGCTGTCGCTGATCCCCGCCGCCAAGGTCGGGCATATCGGCCTGTACCGCAACGAGGAGACGCTGCAGCCCGTCGAATACTACTGCAAGCTGCCCAGCGACATCGCCGAGCGCGAGGTCATCGTCCTGGACCCGATGCTGGCCACCGGCGGCAGCGCGTCGGACGCCATCACCCAGATCAAAAAGCGCGGGGCCAAGCACATCAAGTTCATCGGCCTGCTGGCCGCGCCCGAAGGCATGAAGGCGCTGCACGCCAACCACCCCGACGTCGACATCTACGTCGGCGCGCTGGATGAGCGCCTCAACGACCAGGGCTACATCGTGCCCGGCCTCGGCGATGCCGGCGACCGCATCTTCGGCACCAAGTAAGTTTTTGGAATAAAGCAGACGGCGCGGGCCTTACCCGCGCCGTTTGTTGTTGTATACGGCGGGCTGTCCCTGCTGGCACCGGCTGGCAAATTGTCTGGCGTTTCCACCGCCAAACGTTGCCCGGGCAACAGCGTGCGCCCGCTGCGCTGTGGTACACTGGGGCACAAATGCAAACGGAGGTTCCCCCATGAAACGACGGATCATTCAGATCGACGAAACCAAATGCAACGGCTGCGGCGCCTGCGCCGCCGCCTGCCACGAGGGCGCCATTGCGATGGTGGACGGCAAAGCCCGCCTGATGCGCGACGACTATTGCGACGGCCTGGGCGACTGCCTGCCCGCCTGCCCGGCCGGGGCCATCGCATTTGTGGAGCGCGAGGCCGCCCCCTACGACGAGGCCGCCGTGCAGGCCGCCAAGCGGCAAAAAGCGGCGGGCGGCTGCCCCGGCACCCAGGCCCGGACCCTGCCGGGCGCCTGCCCCGGCAGCGCCGCCCGTGCGCTGGACGCCGCGCCCGGCGGTGCGCCGCTGCCCACGGCGGCCCCCAGCCGGCTGCGCCAGTGGCCGGTACAGATCCAACTGGCGCCGGTGCAGGCCCCGTTTTTTGACGGCGCCAAACTGCTGATCGCCGCCGACTGCACGGCCTACGCCTATGCGGCGTTCCATGAGCGGTTCATGCGCGGGCGCGTCACGCTGGTGGGCTGCCCCAAACTGGACGGCGTTGATTACAGCGAGAAACTCACCGCCATCCTGCGCCAGAACGACATCCGCGAAGTCACCGTCGTGCGCATGCAGGTGCCCTGCTGCGGCGGGTTGGAGCAGGCTGCCAAGCGCGCGCTGCAGGCCAGCGGCAAGTTTTTGCCGTGGCAGGTCGTCACGCTCACCACCGACGGCCGCATTCTGGATTGAGCGCCGCCTTGCCATAAATAACAGAGCACGCCCCCGGGCCCAAAGGCCCGGGGGCGTGTTGTATGCAGGCTGCGCGCAGAAAGCGGCGGCAGCTCAGTTTTTCAATGCCTGCATGGGGGCGGGGATGCGCCCGCCGCGGTGGATCATCACCGCCGGGCTGTATTTCGAGATCGGCATGATGGGCGCGTAGCCCAGCAGCCCGCCGAAGTCCAGCACGTCGCCGGCCTCGTGCCCGATGGCGGGGATCACGCGCACGGCGGTGGTCTTGCTGTTCACCATGCCGATGGCCGCCTCGTCGGCGATCAGCGCGCTGATGACCTCGGCCGGCGTGTCGCCGGGGATGACCACCATGTCGATGCCCACCGAGCATACGGCCGTCATAGCCTCGAGCTTTTCCAGCGTCAGGCTGCCGCACGCGGCGGCTTTGATCATGCCGTCATCCTCCGACACGGGGATGAACGCGCCCGAAAGCCCGCCCACGTGGTTGGAGGCCATCACGCCGCCTTTTTTGACGGCGTCGTTCAGCAGCGCCAGGCAGGCGGTGGTGCCGCAGCAGCCGCAGCTTTCCAGGCCCATCTCCTCCAAAATATTGGCGACGCTGTCGCCGATGGCCGGCGTGGGCGCCAGCGAAAGGTCGATGATGCCGGCCGGCACGCCCAGGTACTCGCTGGCCAGGTTGGCCACCAGCTGGCCCAGGCGGGTGATCTTGAACGCGGTGCGCTTGACCAGCTCGGCCACTTCGTCCATCGGCGCGTCCTTGGGCAGCTTGGCCAGCGCGGCGCGCACGGCGCCGGGGCCGGAAACGCCGACGTGGATCTCGCAGTCCGGCTCACCGGGGCCGTGGAAGGCGCCCGCCATAAAGGGGTTATCCTCCGGCGCGTTGCAGAACACCACCAGCTTGGCGTCGCCCATGCACATGTTGTCTTTGGTGCGCTCGGCGGTCTCGCGGATGATGCGGCCCATCATGGCGACGGCATCCATGTTGATGCCGGACTTGGTGGAGCCGACGTTGATGCTGGAGCAGACGATGTCGGTCTCGGCCAGGGCGCGGGGCAGGCTCTCGATCAGGCGCTGGTCGCCGGCCGAAAAGCCCTTGTGCACCAGCGCGCCGAACCCGCCGATAAAATTGACCCCCACGGCCTTGGCGGCGGCGTCCAGCGCTTTGGCGTAGTCCACGGGGTCGGCGTCGGGCGCGGCGCCCAGCAGCATCGAGATGGGCGTGACGCTGATGCGCTTGTTGACGATGGGGATGCCGTACTCTTTGGCGATGGCGTCGACGACCGGCACCAGGTTTTTGGCGCGGGAGGTGATCTTGTTGTAGATCTTCTCGCAGGCTTTTTTGCCGTCGGGGTCGATGCAGTCCAGCAGGCTGATGCCCATGGTCACGGTGCGCACGTCGAGATTCTCGCTGGTGAGCATCTCGATGGTCTCCATGATATCGCCGGTGTTCAAAATCCGCATAGTTGTTTTGCCCCTCCCGTCAGATCTTGTGCATCGCGTCAAACACTTCCTGGCGCGTCAGGGTCACCTGCATGCCCATCTCGCGGCCCAGGGCTTCAAAACGGTCGCGCACGGCGTCGGGCGCGACGTTGACGCGCGACAGGTCGACGAGCATGATCATGCAGAACATCTCCTGCAAGATGCTCTGGGTCACATCCTCGATGTTGATGTTCAGCTCGGCGCACACGGCGCTGACTTTGGCCACGACGCCCACGGTGTCGCGCCCGATGACGGTGATGACAGCTTTCATAAGGTCCCCCTCCTGCAATATGCGGCCCGGCGCAAAGCCGGGCAGATTGTCTGCATTATAGCAGAGTTTGCCGCCCCGTGCAACCGCGGCGGGGCACAAAAAAACAGAAGCGGGGTCTGCACCCCGCTTCTGCGGTAAGATCCAGGCGTTACGGCAGCTGCGGCTCGTAGGCTTCCAGGCGGCGGGGCTTGCCCTCAAACGCAATGGCGATGGCGTCCGGCCCGGTGTTGGCACTGACGACGCCGCCCAGCTGGAAGAAGGTCATCGGCGCATGCCCAAAGGCTTTTTTGCACAGCTTGGCCAGCTCGTCGCGGCGCGCCAAACTGGAGGAATAGCCCACCATGTAGGGCGTGTCGCGCATGTTGTCCACGCGGCTCTGCACCCATTTGATCATGGCGGGGGTCACGGCGGCGTCGCCGCGCACCTTGGCCTCCACCTTGGAGACGCCGTCGTTGAGGCTGATGATGGGCCGGATGCCCAGCAGGTCGCCGACGACGGCCGCCGCCGCGCTGACGCGGCCGGACTTTTTCATCTGTTTCAGGCTGTAGGCGGCCAGGCAGATCTCCACGCAGTCCAGCTTGTGCAGCATCTCGTCGACACAGGCGTCCAGCTCGCCGCCGTTGCGCACCTTGCGCGCGCACTCGCACAGGTACCAGCCAAATACCATCGAGTAGGTGTGGCTGTCCAGCACGCGGATGCGCAGCTTGTGGCCGGGGCGTTCCTCGGCCAGCATCTCGACGGCTTTCTGCGCGTTGGCAAAGGTGCTGGAACCGGTGCTGTTGATGTTCAGGTGCACCAGGTCGGTGTAGCCTTCGTCCACATAGCGGGCGTAGATCTCGCACCATTGCAGCTGGGTGATGGCGGCGGTCGTGGGCACACCCTGTGCGTCGCGCATCATCTGGTAAAATTCTTCGTTGGTAAAGTCTTTGCGCTCCAGGTACTCTTTGCCGTCCAGGTTGATGGGGAACCCCACGACCTCGATGCCGTACTTGTCCGCGAGCTCCTGCGGGATATCGGAGGAAGAATCCGTCAAAAATCCGATCTTGCTCATGTCACATCCTCATTCCATTCATAGTGGGTCAGTTGTCCCTGCGTTTCCAGGCCGGCAAAGTCCCATTGCCGCAATACCTCGTACACGCCCACGGCCACCGCGTTGGAAAGGTTCAAACAGCGTTCGCCGCGGCGCATCGGCATCCGCACGCAGGCGGCGGGGTTTTGGGCCAGCAGTTCCTCGGGCAGGCCGCCGTCCTCGCGCCCGAAGACCAGGTAGGCGCCGTCGGGGTAGGCGACGTCGACATGGCGGTGCTGCCCCTTGGAGGTAAAGTAGAAAAACGGGCCGTGGTTGCGGGCAAAAAAGTCCGCAAGGTCCTGGTAATATGTTATATCAAGCTGGTGCCAATAGTCAAGCCCGGCGCGCTTTAATTTTTTGTCGTCGATGGCAAAACCCATCGGTCCCACCATGTGCAGCCGCGCGCCGGTCACGGCGCAGGTGCGCGCGATGTTGCCGGAATTTTGCGGGATCTGCGGTTCCACCAATACAATGTTGATCGTCTGCATCGTTTTCACTTCCTGTTTTGCGGCAGCGCCCGGCGGGCTTACTGCGTCATCAATTTGGGCAGCGCGGCTTCCAGCCAGACGCCCAGGCGCTCGTCGGCGCCCTCGGGCGTTTGGCGGATGCACTCGGCCACAAAGGCGGCCGCCGCCTGCACAGCGGCCTGCGGCACGTTGCCCTGCAATATGCGCCCCACCAGCACCGCGCCAAAAATATCGCCGGTGCCGTGGTACAAACGGGGGATCAGCGGCGTTTTGACCAAGTACCCCTGCCCGCCGCGGGCCGCCCCCACGCAACCGATGCAGCGCCCGTCGGCCAGGCCGGTCACGCCGGTGACGACGACCTGCGGGGCGATGCGCGTCAGCCGCGCAGCCTGGGCGGCAGCCTGTTCGGCGCTGCCCACGCCGGGCAGCGGGTCGCCCAGCAGCAGGGCGGCCTCGGTGCCGTTGGGCAAAATCAAGTCCGCCTTGCGGCACAGATCGTACATGGCGGGCACCATCTCGGCCCCGACGCCGCGGTACAGCCGGCCGGCGTCGCCCAGCACCGGGTCTACGACCTTGTACGCCTGCGGCCACAGCTCAAACGCCTGCTCGACCAGTTTGGCCTGGTTGGGGTCGGCCAGATACCCGGCATAGATGCAGTCGAACCGCAGCCCCAGGCGCTGGTAGTGCGCCAGGGCGGCCGGCCCGTACCCGGGGTTGGAGAGTTTGGCCGGCGTGCCCAGCCCGCCGGTGTGGGTGGAGAGCACCGCCGTGGGCAGCGCTACGGCCTGGACCCCCAGGCAGGACAACACCGGCACGATGACAGAGAGCGCCGCCCGGCCGAAGCCGGGCAGGTCGTGGATGGCCAATACGGTTTTGGGTGCGTTGGACATAGGGCAAAATTCCTTTTTCTGTAGACTCCTTACGGTTTTCGCTACGATTTTAGCACAAAGCGGGCCACAAAAAAAGGCGTATCGCGGCGAAACAAAACTTTTTGGGGGCGTTTTCCCGCATAAAACGCGCCGGGGCGGGCAAGCTAACGGCGTACCCGGGGCGGCGCGGCCGCCCCCAAGCAAAGGAGGGACTTGCTATGAACCTTTCCACTGTTGCCACCGCGGCCGCCGGCATGGCGGTCGGGGCCGCCGTCGCCGGCCTGGTGGTGCAGGACCGCCGCCAGATGCGCAAGACTGTGCACAAACTGGCCAAAGGGGCCGAGAAAACGCTCGCCGACCTCGACAAAGCCGTGCAGCAGCTGCACTGGTAAGGGCGCGGCAAAGGGGCGGCAGCCACACACGGCTGCCGCCCCTTTGCGTCTGGCCGGGTCACAGGATGCGCACGCGGATCGCTGCCTCGATGCCGTTGAGCTCGGCGGCCAGGGCGGCGTTCACCTCGCCGGTCACATCCAGCAGGGTGTAGGCCACATCCTTTTTGCTCTTGTTGACCATGTTCTCGATGTTCAGGTGGGCGGCCGTCAGCACGCCGGTGATGGCCGAGATCGCGCCCGGCGTGTTTTTGTGGATGATGCAGATGCGCCGCCCGCCCAGCCGCGGCTGGCTGACGTCGGGCAGGTTGACGCTGTGGCTGATGTTGCCGTTTTTCAGGTAATCGCTCAGCTCGGCGGCGGCCATCACGGCGCAGTTGGTCTCGCTCTCCGGCGTGCTGGCGCCCAGGTGCGGCGTGCACTCGACGCCCTTGACGCCCAGCAGCTCCTCGCTGGGGAAATCGCAGAAATAGTGCGCGACCTTGCCGCTGTCCAGCGCAGCCAGCAGCGCGTCGTTGTCCACCAGCTCGCCGCGGGCAAAGTTCAGCACGCGCACACCGTCCTTGCACATGGCCAGCGTCTGCGCGTTGATGGTGTGGCGCGTCGTGGGCAGGTAGGGCACGTGCACGGTCAGATAGTCGCACCGCGGCAGCATATCGCCCAGCGTCACGCAGTGCTGCACGCTGCGCGAAAGGCTCCACGCGGCGTCGATGGAGATGTAAGGGTCGTAGCCCAGCACCTCCATGCCCAGCGCCACGGCGGCGTTGGCCACCCGCGCGCCGATGGCCCCAAGCCCGATGACGCCCAGCGTTTTGCCGCGCAGCTCCGGCCCGACAAACTGTTTTTTGCCTTTTTCCACCTCTTTGGCAATGGCGTCGCGGCCTTTTAAGCCCTGCGCCCACTGCACGGCGGGGGTCAGGTTGCGGCTGCCCGCCACCAGCGCGCCGACGACGAGCTCGGCCACAGCGTTGGCGTTGGCGCCCGGCGTGTTGAAGACGACGATGCCCGCGCGGGTGCAGTCCTCGATGGGGATGTTGTTGGTGCCGGCCCCGGCGCGGGCGATGGCCAGCAGGCTTTCGGGCAGGGGGGCGCCGTGCATGTCGGCGCTGCGCACCAGGATGCCCTGCGGCGCGTCGGTCTCGTTGTCCACCTCAAACAGGTTGGCGGGCAGCTTGGCCAGCCCCACCGGCGAGATGGCGTTCAAAGTCTTGATGGTATACATACAAAGCCCCTTTTCTGTGTTGTGCGGCGCGGCTTACCGGCGCGCTTTGCGGAACTGCTCCATAAAAGCGACGAGCTTTTCGACGCCTTCGGCCGGCATGGCGTTGTAGATCGACGCGCGCATGCCGCCCACCAGCCGGTGCCCTTTGAGGTTGACGAACCCGGCCTGCGCCGCCGCGGCGCAAAACGCTTTGTCGGTGTCGGCGTCGGGGCTGGTGAACGTCACGTTCATCAGGCTGCGGTACTCTTTCTGCACGGGGTTGCGGTAAAAATCCTGGCTGTCCAGGTAGTCGTACAGCACCTTGGCCTTGGTTTCGTTGCGGCGGCGCATCTCCTCCAGCCCGCCGACCTCGTGCTCCAGGTAGTCCAGCACCAGGCCGGTCATGTAGATGCACCAGCACGGCGGGGTGTTGTACATGCTGTCGGCGTCCAGCAGCGTCGTGTAGTTCATCATCGTGGGGAGTTTGTCCGGCGTCAGGCCCTTGGCGCAGCGGCCCAGCAGGTCCTCGCGCACGATGGCCACCGCCATGCCGGCGGGGGCGATGTTCTTCTGCACGCCAAAGTAGATCACGCCGTACTTCGCCACGTCGACGGGCTCCGAGCAGATCATCGAGCTCATGTCCGCCACCAGCGGGATGCCCTCGACCTGCGGCACCTCGGTAAAGCGGGTGCCAAAGATCGTGTTGTTCTGGCAGATGTGGATGTAGCTGGCGTTGGGGTCGTAGTCGATGGTTTTGACATCGGGGATGTAGGTGAAGTTTTTGTCCTTGCTGGAAGCCGCGATGCGCGCCGTGCCGAACTTGGCGGCTTCCTCGGCGGCTTTTTTGCTGAAATTGCCGGTCACCAGGTAGTCGGCGGTGCCGGTGGCCATCAGGTTCAGCGGCACCATGGCAAACTGCTGGGTCGCCCCGCCCTGGAAAAAACCGACCTTGTAGTTGTCGGGGATGCGCAGCACGCGGCGCAGCGAAGCCTCGGTGTTGGCGATGATCTCCTCAAACCACTTGCTGCGGTTGCTCATCTCCATCACGCTCATGCCGGAGCCGTGGTAGTCCAGCAGTTCGGCCTGGGCGGTCTGTAATACGGCTTCCGGCAGCATCGAGGGGCCGGCGCTGAAATTGTACACTCTTGCCATCTTTTTTCCCTCCGTTTTTGCGCATCGTCGGCGGGGCGCTGCCCGCCGCGGCTCTGCCTTTATTATAAAGAAGGGGCTTTGCGCCCCGCAAGCGGGCAAAATCCCGAAAAAGCAGGGCAGAGCGGGGCGGTGTTTTTGTAAAACGGCAAACTGTCGGCGGGCGGGGGACAAGTTATACTACAAATGTAAAAGAAAACGGCCGCGCCCGTCAAAAATACGCCCTAAAATTTGTGCAAGTTGCGGGGTGGACAAAATATCTGCTACAAATGTAAAATATAAACGGCAAGAACTACTACAAATGTAAAGGGTGAACCCTCTATGGAACTGCTTTCCCGCAGCGAAGAACAGGTCATGGCGGCGCTGTGGGCCTGCGAAGGCCCCGCCACCCGGCGCGAGATCGCCGCCAAACTGCCGCCCGCCTGCCGCTGGGCTGACACGACGCTGCTGAACTTTTTGTTAAGGCTCGAAAAAAAGTCCTTTGTCCGCGCCGAAAAACAGGGCAACAAAAACGTCTACCGGCCGCTGGTACGGCGCCTGACCTACTGCGGCGCCGTCAGCCAGGCACACCTGCAGACGCTGTACGGCGGCGACCTGCGGGCGATGGTGCGTGCCCTGGCCGACACCGACCGGCTGAGCTATGCCCAGATCGAGCGGCTGCTGCGCTGGCTGGGCGAGTACCAGGCCGCCAACCCCGAGTACGATTACGAGTGAACGCCCCGGCCTGCCTGCCGGAAAATGAGAACGCCCCGCCTGGCATGGCGGGGCGTTCAGGCGTGTTTTGGGGTGGGGTCCGGCGCGTCGGGCTGCATCTCGCACATATCGGGCCAGAAACGCCGAGGCAGGTGGGTCTGCTGCGCCCGCGCGTTGCGGCGTTCCTCAATGGTCAGCGCGCGGAAAAACCGCTTCCACAGCGCCTGCCAGTCGGCTTCGTCGGCGTCGGGGGCCGGCTCATACCGCTGCATGGCCAGGTACTGCACGCGCCGGTCTTGGCGCAGCAGCGCCGCGCCGTGCACCGCGTCAAAGATCAAAAAATCCTCATCGGGCAGGCGGCTGCAAAAGTGGCCGCGCAGCAGCGGCAGCACACAGTGCTTGGGGTGGATGACGGCGCCCAGCATGCCGCCGCGCTCCTCAAACCGCAAAAACTCTATGTAGTGGTGCGCTTCGCCCAGCACGGCGCGCTCCAGCGCAAAGGCTTCGGCGGCGTCGGCATCGCCCAGCATCTGGGCGGCCTGCGGGCCGCGGGCAAAGGCCAGCCGGGCAAAGCGCAGCAGGGCCAGGTCTTTGCCGGGCACGGTGCTGTGCAAAAAGCCGGTGGCGATGCGGTCGCGCACGGCGGGGCCCAGCCGTCCCAGCCCGGCGGCCACGCGCCGGGCGTGTGCGGCGTCGGTCGCAATGTCGCGCACGCCGTACAGCGTCAGCTGCGCCTGCTGTGGCGGGCAGACGTCGGCCGGGATCTCACGGCGGGCGTAACTCTCAAAAATGCAGCACAAAAATCCGGCGAACGTCCCGTCGTAGTGGTAGGCCGTGTCGGTCACATGCGTTTGACCAGGCATGTCAGCGCCTCCTCCCGTACCAGCTGGGCGGCCTGCGCGGGCGCAACGCCCTGGGCCGCCAGTTCGTGCACAGCGGGCGCGGCGGCAGGCAGCGGCTTGGGGGCAAAATCGTCCAGGCTCAACTGCTGCACGCCGACGCCGAACGCCCCGGGGTCCAGCAGCGCCCCGGCGATCTCGGCCCGGGTGCCGCGCGCGGGTGCATGGCCGCTGCAGGTGATGAAATACTGCGCGCGCTTGAGCACGACGCCGATGCGCTTGAGTTCCGGCAGACCTAAGCGCTGCATACGGCGCGCCTGCACGATGCGCAGCGCGCTTTTGGGGCCTATGCCCGGCACGCGCAGCAGTTCCTCCCGCGGGGCGGTATTGACCTCGACGGGGAAAAACTCCGGGTGGCGCACGGCCCAGGTACACTTGGGGTCCAGGTAGGGGTCCAGGTTCGGCTCGGCCTCGCTCAGCAGTTCGCCGGCCGAAAAATGGTAGTACCGCAGCAGCCAGTCGGCCTGGTAGAGCCGGTGCTCGCGCAGCAGCGGCGGGCGGGTCGTCAGCGCGGGCAGCCGCCGGTCCGCGACGACCGGCAGGTAAGCTGAGAAAAACACGCGCTTGAGCGCGTACTTTTTGTACAGCGCTTCGGTCAGGTTCAGGATATGGCGGTCGCTTTCCGGTGTGGCACCAATGATCATCTGGGTGCTCTGGCCGGCCGGGGCAAAGGCGGGCGCACGCTTGTAGACCGCCAAGTCGCGGCGGCTGGCGGCGCTCTGCACCGCGATCTGGCCCATCGGGCGCAGGATCGCGCTTTTTTTCTTGTCGGGGGCCAGCTCGCGCAAGCTGCCCTCGCTGGGCAGCTCGATATTGACCGAGAGCCGGTCCGCCAGCAGGCCCAGCCGCTCGACAAGCAGCGGGTCGGCGCCGGGGATGGTCTTGGCGTGGATGTAGCCGTTGAAACGGTACTCCTGCCGCAGGATGCGCAGCGCCTCGATCATCAGCTCCATCGTGCGGTCGGGGCTGCCCAGCACGGCGCTGGAAAGGAACAGCCCCTCAATATAATTGCGGCGGTAAAAGCCGATGGTCAGCTCGGCCAGCTCGCGCGGGGTAAAGCTGGCGCGCGGGCGGTCATTGCTGCGCCGGTTGACACAGTAGCTGCAATCGTAGGCGCAGGCGTTGGAGTACAGCACCTTTAACAGCGAAACGCAGCGCCCGTCCGGCGTAAAGGCGTGGCAGATGCCCGCCGCCGCGCAGCTGCCCAGGCTGCCGTGCCGCCCCGGGCGGTCGACGCCGCTGGACGTGCAGGCGACGTCGTACTTGGCGCTGTCGGCCAGAATTTCCAGTTTTTGCGCCAGGTCCACAGCGTGCCACCTCCCGCTGCCGCAGAAAAAGGGTACAAAAAATACAGCCCGCCGCAGACGCCGCTGCAAAGCAGCCTGCTGCGGGCAGCATTTTTGTTTCACTTGCTTTAAAAGTCCAAATTATCGTACAAACGCTGTGGTACGATGTTCTTGTCAGCCGGGGTTCACCACTTGGCCTTGGTCTCCACGACCTTGCCGGCAATGTACAGGTGGTCGAGCTCCTCGCCCTTGATGACGAGCTCCTCATACGCCGGGTTGAACGGGTGCAGCACGACGGCGTTGCCGCGCTGGATGTACTTTTTCAGCGTGCCCTCGCCGTCGGTGCCGTACACCAGCACGCCCAGGTCGCCGTTGTCCAGCGTGTTCTGGCGGTGCACCAGCGCTAAATCCCCGTCCGAGATGCGCGGCTCCATGCTGTCGCCCTTGACGACAAGGTAAAAGTAGTTCTGCGGGTCCTTGACGCTGGCATACTCTTTGCCGTAGTCCTCCTCAAAAGCCAGGGCGCCGTAGCCGGCGCGCACCGTGCCCACAACGGGGACCAGGCACTCGGTATAGCGGCTGAACGCATTGCGCCCGACGGCGGCGGTCTTTTGCAGGCCCAGCAGCACGTCGGCCGTGGTATCCAAAATCTCGGCCAGGCGCGCCACGGTCTGGGGGTCCGGCGTGGAACGGCCGGTCTCCCACTTGCCCACGGCCTGCTGGGTGACGCCGAGCAGGCGCGAGATCTCGGCCTGGCTGTACTTTTTGGCTTTGCGGGCTTCTTTCAGGCGGTCAGCAAACATGGCAGTGCTCCTTTGGTAAAAAGCGGGTCGAACGGGCGGGCCGCACACGGCTGCCCTTTGTGCTTCCTATTATACAACCGCACGGCGGTTTTGTAAAGGGAAAATGCAGAAAAAATCTAAATAAAGTTGTAAAATACCACTTGACAACAACGTAAAGTAGTATTATAGTGGATACATCAAACAACAGCAGGTTGTCGAATGGGCGCGGCCCCGGCAGCAGGAGGGAAACTATGAAACAGACGTGGATCAAAGTTTTGGCGGGCAAACTGGCGGCGGTGGCGGCGCTGCTGCTGTTTTTGGCGCTGGTGCCGGCGGCGGCCGCCGGCACGCTGCCGCTGTGGGCGGTGCTGGTGCTGGGCACGCTGGGCGTGCTGCTGCTCAACGCCGGGTGCGGTGCGCTGCTGCCCCCCGCGCAAGAAGTACAGCCCGTGGCGCGCGCCGCGCAGCCGGTGCACACGGTACCGCTGCGCGTTGTGCGCGGCGGCCGTGCAGCCTGACCCCTTTTTTGGCGGCCCATCCCCGTTGCGCGGCAAAAGGCGCGTGTGGGCTTTTGCATATGACCGCGGCAAGCCCCGGGCAGAAAACCTGCCCGGGGCTTGCTGTTTTGGGGGCGCTGTGCTACAATGCCTCCAAAGGAGCGTGATCCCATGACGACGGTGTTGGAAGTTTGTGTGGACAGCCTGGCCTCGGCCCGGGCGGCCGCTGCGGGCGGCGCCGACCGGCTGGAATTGTGCAGCGCGCTGGCGGTGGGCGGTTTGACCCCCTATGCCGAACTGCTGCGTCAGATCAAGCAGTGCTGCACGCTGCCGGTACGCTGCCTGATGCGCCCGCGGGCGGGGGATTTCCTGTACAGTGAAGACGAGCTCGACCTGCTGTGCGCGCAGATCGAAACGCTGCGCGCCGCCGGGGCCGACGGCTTTGTGGTGGGAGCGCTGACGCCCGACGGCGGCCTGGACGAAGCCGCGATGCGCCGCCTGCTGGCAGTTTGCGGCGGCGTGCCGGTCACGCTGCACCGCTGCATCGACGTCTCGCGCGATCCCGCGGCAGTCTACCGCGCCGCGGCGGCGCTGGGGGTGGATACCGTGCTGACGAGCGGCGGCGCGGCCGCCTGCGAAGCCGGCGCCGGGACGCTGGCCGCACTGCTGGCGCTGCGCGACGAGACCGGCGGCCCCGAGGTGCTGATCGGCGCCGGGGTCAGCGCGGCGGTCATCGGCCGCCTGCGCGCGCAGCTGCCGGGGGCGCGCGCGTTCCACATGAGTGGCAAGATGCTGCGCGAAAGCGGCATGCGCTTCCGGCGCGAGGGCGTGCCGATGGGCCTGCCCGGCCTGGATGAGTGGCATATCCAGCAGACCGATGAGGCCGCCGTGCGGGCGGCCCGCCAGGCGCTGGACGCGCCGCTGGCATAACGGGCGGGGGAGAGCCTGCTCGTTGCGGCAGGCAAAGGAGAGAAAACGATGCATGAGATTACACTGCGCCCCTGGCGGGCCGAGGATGCCGCCGCGCTGGCGGCGCTGTGCGACGCGGCGGACCGGCGCTTTTTGTCCGACCGGCTGCCGAGCCCCTACACGGCGGCGGACGCGGAGTTCTGGCTGCGCCGCGTGCAGGAAGGGGAGGGGCGGGACGGTTTGTTCCGCGCCATTGTGCAAAACGGCGCAGTCGTCGGCATGGTCTCGGCCGAACAAAAGCAGGACGTCTACCGCAAAGACGCCGAGCTCGGCTACCTGCTGTACCCCACTTGCGCGGGCCGCGGCATCATGTCGGAAGCCGTGCGCCAGTTCTGCTCCCTCGCCTTTGCGCAGCTGGACATCGTGCGCCTGACCGGGCTGGTCTACGCGCAGAACGCCGCCTCGCGCCGCGTGCTGGAGAAAAACGGCTTTGCGCAGGAAGGTTTGCTGCGCAGCGCCGTCTGCAAAAACGGCGCGCTGCAGGACCTGGCCGTCTACGGCAAGCTGCGCCCGGACGCCTGAGTTCTGCGCGGGGATTTTACTTGGGCCGGGCGCACAGGCGTTCCGCCCCATAGCCTGAGCCCCCGCACGGGGGACTCTACACCCAGACAAAACGCCCCCTGCCGCCGGGAAACCGGCCCAGGCAGGGGGGCGTTGCCGTATGGTGAGGGGTCAGTCATCCTCATACGGGTCGTCGAACAGGTCGATGACCGAAGTCTCGGCCAGGTCCGGCGCGCCGTATTCGCGGATGACCTCCGGCGGCAGAAATTCGCCGGAAGGGTCGCGGTCCAGCACCGCCGCACGGCGGGCACGGGGCGCGGTCTCGGCAAAGGCCTGGCGCAGCGCTTCCCGGGCAAGTTCCGGCACGTCGGGCGTCAGGTCCAGTTCCTCCAGCAGGCTTTGGATCGAGGCGCAGTCCTCCGGCACGTCGGTCAGGCTGGCGCCGTAGTGGCAGAACAGCACTGTGCCGTCGCGGTCCAGGATCAGCGTCAGCGGCAGCTGGTAGGACGCGCCTTTGGCGGCGCGGAACCCCTGCTTTTTGGCGTCGCGCAAAATGCGCCACGCTTCCAGCGAGTAGGTCATCAGCGGGCTGGCGCTCTGCGGGATGTCCAGGTAGTCGTACAGCACGCCGTCGGCGTCGCACATCAGCGGGTAGGGCAGCGTGTCGGGGCCGATGCTGCGCGCAAGCTTGTCCGCGCGCGAGCGCACGACCAGCGCCAGCGCGCCGTCGCGCAGCGCGCCGAACGTCTCGGCATAGCGGTTGGCAAAGGTGCGGGTGATGGGGTGGCCAAAATTGGCCATAAACAGCAGTACCAGCGGGCTTTTGGCAGCCAGCAGGTCGCGCAGGCGGTTCTGCGCGCTGTAGGGCGTATCGTATAAAAAGAACGGGAGTTTCTCCCCCACGGTTATGCGCCCCGCCATCGGCCGGCCCTCCTTTCTCACGCACCCAAAAACCCGGACAGGGACTTTCCCGTCCGGGTGGTATTTTTGTAAAAACCCCGCGTGGCCGTCTGCAGCCAATCAAAACCTACCGGTATGGCAGGTGGGTGCCCTGCGGGTGCGTTCGCGCTCCCTTCGTCCGCTTAAGCGGGAGGTCTGCGGTCCGGCGCCCGACGCGGGCTCCCAAGATTTGATTAGTAGGATTCTATAACAGGCTGCAACAAATCGCACCGCGCAGGGGTGTGCACAAAGCCTTATTCCAGTTCCGAGTCGTCGATGTCGTACATCGCGCGCAGGCGTTCCTCAAACACCTTGCCGACGGTCAGCAGTTCCTCGTCGTCGTCCACGATGTCCATATACTCGCCTTCGTCGTCGGTGCCGATGCGCATCAAAATCAGCTCGGCGTCTTCCTGCAGGCTGGCAGGGTCCTCCTGATAGGGGATCACGGCCAGATAGCGCGTACCGTTGACTTCGGTCGCGTCGATCACCTCAAAGGTGACCTCCTGCCCGTCCTCATCCTCCAGGGTCAGAAGATCAGGCTTGGCTTCTTCCAGCATTTCGGGGCTCAGTTCGTCAGACATGATCGTTCCTCCTGTATGGGGTTTTCGTTGCCTTTAGTGTACCTTTTTTTTTCCTATCCGTCAAGGGTGTTCACGGCGCGTAAAATATGGTATACTATATTTACTTCAGGATTTTTTGGCAAAGGGGGCTGCCCATGAAAAAAACCGTCTGTGCGGCGCTGGCGCTGTGCCTGGCGCTGCTGTGCGGCTGCAGCGGCAGCGGCAAAACAGCGCCCGAGCGCGCCGCCGTCCAAAGTACGGAACGGCAGTTCCAGGCCCCGGCGGACGGCGACCTCATCGCCATTTTCACCACCAGTCTGGGCGAGGTCCGCGCCGTGCTCTACCCCGACGCCGCGCCGATGGCCGTATACAACTTTGTGGGCCTGGCGCGCACCGGGTACTACGATAACACGACGATCTGGCGCAGCCAGTACGGCTTTGCCGTGCAGGGCGGCGATGCGACCGGTACCGGAACCGGCGGTTCCACGATCTGGAGCAACAACCCCTACCCGCTGGAAGCCGACGCCGGCCTGCGCCACTATGCCGGGGCGCTGTGCGCGGCGTTTGCCACTGGGGGCGAGGCCGCGGGCGGCAACAGCCAGTTCTACTTTGTGGCGGCACTGCCCGGCAGCGTCGACGCCGCCCAGCAGGAACAGCTGGCCCAAAACGGCTACAGCGAGGCGCAGATCGACGCCTACGCCGCGGCCGGCGGGCTGCCCTACCTCGACAATACCGACACTGTGTTCGGCCAGGTCTACGCCGGCATGGACGTCGTGGACGCCATGGCCTGTGTCGAGACCGTGCAAAACGAGGACGGAACGGACACCTGGCGCCCGGCCGAGGACGCCGCCATCACCATCCAGCAGGTGACCATCGCCACCTACCCCGGCCCTTCGGCCGAGGAACTGGCCGCCGGGGCTGCACCGCAAGATGCCGCCGAGGACGCGCAGAGCGCGGAGACCGTGGGCTGAACGCCTGCCTACCCTTAGCATATGCAGCAAAACCCCTGGGGACGCTTGGCAAAACCGCCAAAATCCCCAGGGGCTTTTTGGTTATTATTTCTTGGTGTTGCCGCCCATGCGCCGGTCGCGCCGCGCGTACTCGGCCAGGGCCTCGTCAAAGCATTCTTTGGTAAAATCGGGGAAGAGCACCGGCGTAAAGTAAAACTCGGCGTAGGCGCACTGCCACAGCAAAAAGTTCGAGAGCCGCTCCTCGCCGCTGGTGCGGATCATCAGGTCCACCGGCGGCAGCTGGCGGTAGAGGTGGCGTTCGATCGTCGCCTCGTCGATGTCGTCGGGGCGCAGCGCGCCGGTCTCGACCTCGCGGGCGATGCCGCGCACGGCGTCGGTCAGCTCAGCGTGGCTGCCGTAGTTTAAGCAAAAGTTCACGATGCCCTTGGTGTTGTCCTTCGTCAGGTCCATCATGTAGTCCATGGCGTCCAGCACGCGCTTTTGCAGCCCGTCGCGCCGGCCGCTGAACAGCACCTGGCAGCCGCGCTCGTTCATTTCGTCGGCAATGGTGCGGAAGTTGTTGGCAAACAGGTCCATCAGGTAGCCCACTTCCTTGGCGTCGCGGGCAAAATTCTCAGTAGAAAACACATACAGCGAGAGCACATGCACGCCGCGGTCGCCCACGGCATAGCGGGTGATCTCTTTTAAGCGGTCAAACCCGGCTTTGTGGCCAAAGCTGGCGGGCATCATGCGCTGGCGGGCCCAGCGGCGGTTGCCGTCCACGATGATGGCGGCGTGGGTCGGGATGCGGGACAACGTTTCAGCAGGCATGGCAGGCTCCTTTACGGTTCGTCGGTTCGGGGCTGGGGCAGCACACAGTCGGGCGGGGTCTCGCCGGGGTGCAGGCTGCGCCAGTGCAGAAAACTTTCCAGAATGACGGCGGCCGAGACCGAGTCCAGCCGCTCTTTGCGTTTGGCGCCAAAGGTATCGTTGCCGGCCAGGATGGCGGCGGCCGAGGCGGTGGTGCGGCGTTCGTCCCACAGCACCACGGGCAGCCCGGCAGCATCGGCCAGGCGCTGGGCAAAGCGGCGGCTCTTGGCGGCACGCGCGCCCTCGCTGCCGTCCATGTTGCGGGGCAGGCCGCACACCAGGCCCTCGGCCCCGCGCCGGGCAGCGGCTTCGGCGGCCGCAGCGGCCGCTTTGTTCATGCTTTTTTCTTCGATCTGCGGTGTGATGGGGGCGGTGACCGTCTCCGACGCGTCACAGGCGGCCAGGCCGGTGCGGGCGTCGCCGTAGTCCACGGCAAGCCATTTCATCGCAAAACCCTCCTAAAGCGTCATTTGCCCCAGTATACCATGTTTGGCAGGCGGGCGCAAACCCGGCGTCGGTCACAGCAGGCCGCGGGGCAGGCGGCGGTCCAGCTGGACGGTCAGCGCCGCGGCCAGCGCGATCTTGACGGAGTCGCCGGGCAGGTAGGGCAGCACGCACAGCCCCAGCGCCGTCCACAGCGGGGTGTGCGTCAGCAGCAAAAACCACACGGTGCCCAGGGCATAGCAGGCAGCGCAGCCGGCAGCCATGGCGGCGCACAGCCACCCAAAACGGCGGCGGGGCCGCCGGGTCAACAGGCCGACGAGCAGCGCAGCGGGCAGGTAGCCCACAGCATAGCCGCCGGTGCGCCCCAACAGGGCGGCCAGCCCGCCCTGGAACCCTGCCAGCACCGGCACGCCGGCGGCGGCCAGCGCCAAATAGACAGCCACCGCCGCCGCGCCCCACACCGGGCCCAGCAGGCTGCCGGCCAGGCAGACGGCAAACAGCGCCAGATTGACAGGCACGCCCCACGGCATGGGCAGCGCGATCTGGCTGCAGACGGCGGCCAGGGCAGCAAACAGTGCGCACTGCACCAGGCGGCGCACGCGGGCAGACGAGGCAGAAAACATGGCGGCAGACTCCTTTGCGGCACAAGGCCGGAAACTGCCCCCAGTATACCACAGCGGGCGCGGCCGGTCAACGCGGCACGCTGGGTGGCATTACAAAAAGAGAAAGGGCCTGCCATACGGCAGGCCCTTTACAAAAAAGCAGGGTATGATCAGCGCTGGATGCGGCCTGAACCGTCGCCGCCGGCCAGCTTCTCGACCTCGGAAACGGTGACCATGTTGAAGTCGCCCTCGATGGAATGCTTCAGCGCAGAAGCCGCCACGGCAAACTCCACAGCGTCCTGGGTGGACTTGCCGCTCAGCAGCGCGTAGATCAGGCCGCCGCCGAAGCTGTCGCCGCCGCCGACGCGGTCGACGATGCGCAGCTCATACTTTTTGCTGAACGCGTACTCGCCGCTGGCCACGTCGTAGAGCATGGCGCTCCAGCCGTTGTCGGAAGCGGAATGGCTCTCGCGCAGCGTGATGGCGACCTTCTCAAAGTGGAACTTGTCGGCCAGCTGCTTGGCCACGCTCTTGTAGCCCTCGCGGTTGATCTCGCCGGCGTAGATGTCGGTGGCTTCGGCCTCGATGCCGAACACGTCCTTGGCGTCCTCCTCGTTGGAGATGCAGACGTCGACATATTCGCACAGTTTGCTCATCGCCTCGCGGGCCTGGTCACGGGTCCACAGCTTGCCGCGGTAGTTCAAATCGCAGCTGATCTTGGCGCCGTGGGCTTTGGCGGCCTTGCAGGCAGCCAGGCAGATCTCGACGACGTTGGGGCCCAGCGCCGGGGTGATGCCGGTGAAGTGGAACCAGTCCACGCCCTCAAAGATGGCGTCAAAGTCAAAGTCGGCCACCGTCGCGTCGGCCATGGCGGAATGCGCACGGTCATAGATGCAGACGGAACCGCGCTGGGAAGCGCCCTTCTCGTTGAAGTAGATGCCCACACGGTCGCCGCCGCGGGTGATCTTGCTGGTGTCGACGCCATAGCGGCGCAGCGCGTTGACGCCGGCCTGGCCGATGGCATGGGCGGGCAGCTTGGTCACAAACGCGACGTCGGCACCGTAGTTGGCCAGCGAGACCGCCACGTTGGCCTCGCCGCCGCCGTAGGTGTACTGCAGCGTGTCGGTCTGCACAAAGCGCAGGTGATCGTACGGCTGCAGGCGGATCATGATTTCACCAAGAGTAACGACTTTCATGGGGAACTCCTTTTATCTTGTTATTTTTTTAAAAAAGCAAAGCAGGGGGCGCGCTCAGCGCTGCACCAGGTGGATGGCAAAGCCGGCGACTTCGTCCGCCAGGTAGATGGCGATGGTCTTGCCGTCCTTGACGTTCTTGCTGTCCATATCGAACTTGACGCCGCGCAGGCCCAGGTGGTAGATGGCGCGGTCAACGTTGTTGGTCAGGATGGCGATGTGGCCATGGGTGCCGCGGCCCGGCTTCTTCATGATCTCAAATTCCTTCTTGCCCACAAAGATGCTGCTGTTGCCGGGTTTGACGGCCATGCTCAGCAGGCTGCCCAGCACCTCGGCGGTCTTGGCGGCCTCGGCCTCGTCGGCGCAGTTGATGCCGATGTGCCCCAGCTCCAGGCCCAGCATCGTGTCGACGGCTTCGCGGCACATGGCGGTGATCTCATCCCATGCGCCGGCCTTGATCTTGTCGCTCTTGCACATCCAGGTGCCGCCCACGGCGAAGATCTGCGGGTAGGCCAGGTAGTCGTTGACGTTCTTGGCGTTGATGCCGCCGGTGCACATCCACTTGGCGGTCTTGAGCGCGCCGCCGATGTTCTTGAGCATCGCCACGCCGCCGTTGGCCTCGGCCGGGAAGAACTTGATCGCTTCGCAGCCCAGGTTCATGGCCTGCTGCATCTCGCCGGGCGAGCAGGTGCCGGGCATCATGATGCCGCCTTTGTCGATGACGTGCTTGGTGACGTTGGGGTCAAAGCCCGGCGAGACGATGAACGACGCGCCCGCGGCCATCGCGCGGTCGGCCTGGTCGGTGGTCAGCACGGTGCCGGCGCCCAGCAGCATGTCGGGCAGTTCCTCGTGGATCTTTTTGATGCAGTCCTCGGCGCACGTCGTGCGGAAGGTGACCTCCGCCGCCGGCAGACCGCCGTCCATCAGGGCTTTGCACAGGGGCAGCGCCTCGTCCACGCTGTTGAAGGCAATGACCGGGATGATGCCGATCTCGTATACGCGCTGTACAACAGGATTCATAGCAATTCTCCTTCACTCTTAGTGTGCGCGGCGGCGCCGCGGGCACGGCGTATCTGCGCACTTCGTTACTATAATTATACCCGGCGGTGTGCTATGCGTCAATCGGGCAAAATATACAGCGTAAGGCGCACATTTTTTGTGGTAAATGCCGGGGATTCCGCCATCCGGCATAGGGGTTGCCAAAATGCGAAAACCCTGCTATAATCGTTCCATGATGCGGAACACGGCGCGCGGGCGCCGGGGTACGCAAAAGTATGAATAATTTGTTAATTTTTGGCGGAGGTGGTCCTGTGGCGGAAAAAGGCGGCGTGCAAAGTGTAGAGCGCACCTTTGCCCTGATCGAGCAGCTGGCGGCCCACCCGCAGGGCGCGACGCTGCAGCGCCTGGCGCAGGGCACCGGCCTGGCCAAAAGCACGGTGCACCGGCTGCTGGCCAGCCTGGCGGCGCTGGGGTATGTGGCGCAGGACGAAGCGGGGGACCGCTACCGCCTGACGCTGAAGATGTTTGAGCTTTCCAGCGGCATCGTCAACCGCATGGACATCATGGGCGTCGCCAAAGCCCACCTGGAGCGGCTGGCCCAGCGCACCGGCGAGGCCGTGCACCTCGTCATCCGCGACGGGCAGGATATCGTCTACCTTTACAAGGCCGAAAACGGCCCCATGCGCATGTCCAGCCGGGTGGGGCTGCGCAGCCCGCTGTACTGCACCGGCGTCGGCAAAGCGATCCTGGCGACGCTGCCGCCGCAGGAGGTGGAAGAGATCTGGGCCCGCAGCCGCCCGCAGAAACTGACGGGCCGCACCATCACCGACCTGGCCCAGCTGCGCGCCCAGCTCGACGAGGTGCGCGCCAACGGCTACGCCATCGACGATGAGGAGAACGAGCTCGGCGTGCGCTGCGTGGCGGTGGCCATCCCCGGTGCGGACGGCCGTGCCGACAGCGCGTTTTCCATCAGCGGGCAGACGCCCTACATGACGGCGCAGCGCATCCGGCGCATCGCCGCCATGGCGCTGGACGCCCGCACCGACATCCTGGCCGACCTGGGCCTGGCCCGGCGCGGCTGAAACGTATATAAAAAAGAAACGCCGGCCTGCCCGGCACGAAAGGAACGCTTTGTATGCAGCCACTGTACCAAGCCCTCCGCAAGCAGCCGATTTTGTCGGCCTACGGCATCTTCTGCTTTTTTGACATCGGCCTGTTCTGGCTGACGGTCAGCGCCGGGCAGGAGGTCATGACGACCTACACGTTTTTTGCGCAGTTCCTCGCCGCGCCGGCGCTGACGGCCGTGCTCTCGTTTTTGGCGGGGCGCAAGCCCGGCAAAGCTGCCCGGCGCTGGGCGCTGGTGCTGCTGTTCGGGGCGGGGTACAGCCTGCTGTGGTTCTTTACGCTCAACGCCGCCAACGCGCTGCTGGCGGGCACCTTCACCCCGCCGCTGCTGCAGGACTTTCTCTTCGGCGCGTTCGTCACAGCGCTGGGCCTGGCGCTGGGCCTGATGGCGCGCAGCCTGAAAAAGACGAAATAAGCGCGGCCCGGACACAAAAAAGCTCCCCTGGAGAGGAGCTTTCAGACGGTAGAGAAAGTTTGAAATCCGTCGCCGCCGGCGGACATGTGCCGACGGCGGCGACACATCCAGGGAAATTTACCCCAAAATTGTGTGCGAGGCCCTCGCGGCCGAGTGTGCGGTTTTGGGGTAAATTTTGTCGAAGGCTGCAAAGCCGAGTGCCGCTTGCGGCGGATGCAGCGAGGCGGAGCAGGGGCAGCGGTCGCAGAGCGCAAGCGCCATACTTGGCGTGCCGCGCGATGCGGGCACCGCAACCCGGCCTTTCCAAAGGGGGAAATAGCCGCGTTAGGCAATTGCCGTGCGCGGCTGTTGCCCCCTTTGCAGCGTGCGCGGGTCAGCCCGCGGCAAAGTTTTCCAATATGCGCAGCATCGTGTCCAGGCTGCGCTCGTTAAACTCCAAGATCAAAATATCGCAGCTGGGGTCGTTGACCAGGGCGGGGTCAAAGTTGTCGATGTGTTCGTTCCAGCAGGCGGCAAAGCGCGCTTCCAGGTAGGGCATGTAATATTCGCTGAAGGAATCCCCGATCACCCGCACCACGCGGTCGTCTTTTTCAAACAGCAGGGCATAGCCGGGCACCGCGTAGGTGGGCTCCGGCGGCAGCACGGCGTACAGCGCGGCCACGTTGGCCATGTCGCCGGTCGTGGTGCCGGTCTCCTGCACGGGGTACTGCTCGGGCGGCAATGTCGGCAGGCCCAGCGCTTCGAAGATGCCGTCCAGCCCGATCAGCGCGCCCAGCGCGTTCCAGTGGGTGTCGGTCTTGTAGTACAGCAGGCGCTCGGGGTCCAGGCGGGCCTGGCTGCGCAGCGTTTCATACCGCCACACCACCGGCACCGTCGTATGGCTTTGCAGGTAGGCGGCCATGCGGTCGGTGCGGTTTTCTTCCTCCACAATGGGGTAGCCGTCGGGCATGTATTCGCGGTAGATGCGGTCTTTGCTGGGCGTAAAGTCCACCACCAGCGTACAGCCGTGTTCGGCCAGGTCGTTGCTCAGGTTTTGCAGCGCGGCGCTGGCGCGGGCCAGTGTCTCCTCGCTGTCGTTGATGCCGGGCAGGCCCTGGTAGTTGGCCACCGGCTGGGCGGCGGTGGGGCCGTCCTTATAAAACAGCCAGCCGTCCTTGCCGGGCAGCACCTGGTCGCTTTGGCTGGTGCCGAACAGCTTGTAGTCGATGCTGGCGTTCAGCAGCACGAACTGGTAGCGGAAAGGGGAATTGTCCACAAAAAAGTTGTCGAGATTGCGGCTGAGCTCCCGCAAGGGGCTTTGCAGCACCTGCGGCAGGCCGGTCATCAGGCGGTTTTCGTGGCTGTCCATCGAAAGCTGCTTGGAAAACACGTTAAAGACCACAAAAGAAAGCCCCAGCACCCCGCAAAACAGCAGGAGCAGCAGCCGTTGCGCAAATTTTTTCATGCGGGCCCTCCTTTTAGAACTGGAAGTAGATGAAAGCGTTGTAGGTGCCGGCTGTCACCCGCATCAGCGAGAAGAAGAACAGCACCAGCAGGCCGGCCGTCATGGCGGGGCCGGGGGCCTTGCGGGCGTTCAGCGCCTCTTTCAGCCGCGGGAACAGCGCCTGCACAGGCCCGCACAGCAGTACGCCCGCCGCCAGCAGCCACAGCAGCTTGGCGTCGGCAAAGGCCGCCAGCGTGTAGCCGGGCTCGCCGTTCTGCCAGCGCAGGATGCCCCCCAGTGCCGCCAGCCCCTGCCCAAGGCCCGGCGCGCCAAAGATCACCAGCGTGGCCCACAGCACCACCAGCATATACAGGTGGCGCACCAGCGCCGGCAGCTTGGCCAGCAGATCGCGCAGGCCCAAACGCTCCACACACAAGATCAGCCCGTGCAGCAGGCCAAACACCACATACTGCCACGCCGCGCCGTGCCACAGGCCGGTCAGCACAAAGACGATGACAAGGTTGCGGCAGGTGCGCGCCGTGCCGCAGCGGCTGCCGCCCAGCGGGATGTACAGGTAGTCGCGGAACCAGCTGGACAGCGAGATATGCCACCGGCGCCAATATTCGCCGATGCTCTGCGCCAGGTAGGGGTAGTCGAAGTTCTCCGGCAGGTCCAGGCCAAAAAAGCAGCCGATGCCAATGGCCATGTCGCTGTAGCCGGAAAAATCAAAATACAGCTGCAACATAAACGCCGTGTACCCCAGCACCAGAATGGGCGCGGGCAGCGTCTGCGCCGGCACCGACGTCGCGCGCTGGTAGATCAGCGCCAGCTGGTCGGCCAGCAGCACCTTTTTGGCAAGGCCGAACAAAAACCGTTTGATGCCGTAGCAAAACCGCTCGGCCGTGACGCGGCGGCTCTCGGCCCGGGGGTCCAGCTGGGGGGCCTGCTGGCCGTACCGCACGATGGGCCCCGACGGCCCGTGGCCAAAAAACGCCAGGAACACAAAAAAGCGCACCGGGCTGCGGCACGCCTGCACCCGGCCGGCGGCCACGTCGGCACAGTAGCCGATGGCGGCGAACAGGTAAAAGCTGATGCCCAGCGGCAGCGCCGGCGCCAGCACCGGCAGCAGCCCGGGGAACAGCCAGTTGACGCTTTCGGCCGCAAAGCCTGCGTACTTGAACAGGCACAGCACGCCCAGGTCGGCGGCGACGAGCAGCGCCAGCAGCCCCCGCTTGTGCGCGGTGCGCGCCAGCGCCAGGCCGCCCAGCCAGTTCAGCACCGCCACGCCCAGCAGCAGCGCCGCGCCGCGCAGGCCGCTCCACCCGAACAGGATCAGGCTGAACAGGCACAGCACGGCGTTGCGCGCGGCTTTGGGCAGCACATAGTACACGGCCAGCGCCAGCGGCAGAAAGACGAACAAAAATTGTACCGATGAAAAAGCCATACCTCGCCCCGCATGTTTCCAAAAAATTTACATTTATTTCATTATACGGTGTCGCGGCCGCTTCGGCAAGCCCACAAGCACCAAAACACGACAATTTTTTCGCCCGCCGCCCGGCGGCGCCACCCGCGCGCCCCGCGCCCGTAGACAACCGCCCCCAAAAAGGCTATAATAAAACCACACAAAGCCGTTGGGAGGACCCGCGATGCAAAACCTGATCTTTGGCGCGTTCGCCGCGCTGGAAGGCTACCGCGAGGGCGACGCCGCCAACCTGGGCCGCGCCGTCTATGACCGCTGCACGGTGGTGGCGCTGTGCAGCGCCAAAGCGCAAAACCCCGGCTGCACGGTGGCGCTGGTCACCAACGCGCCGCCGCCGGAACCATTCGCAGGCCAGCTGCAAGCAGCGGGGGTGGAGATCTGGGACTGCCCGTTCGATGCCTACCGCGTGCCGGCCGACACCAATTGGGCACTGGCCTACTACAAGCTCTGCGCCATGGACTGGGTGCTGGCCCACCGGGAGTTTGCCAATGCGGCCATGATCGACCTGGACACCTACACCCAGTACCCGCTCGACGACCTTTGGCGCGAAACACCCGAGGCCGTGCTGCTGTACCAGGTGCCGCACGCGGCGGGGCAGGGCATGGCGCAGGCGATCTCCCGCGTGTATGATACGGTCTGCCCCGGCGGCGCGCCCCATGTGCTGGCGCATTTCGGCGGCGAGCTGGTGGCCGGCAGCCAACCGCGGCTGCAGGCGTTCATGGCGCTGTGCCGCGCCTATTTTGGCGAGCTGCAGGCCGCCGGCGTCACCCCCAAAGAGGGGGACGAAGCCGTCTGGTGCGGCGCCGCCTACCGCAGCGCGCAGGCCGGGCAGCCGGTGCGCGCCGCCAACGCCTATATTTTCCGCTACTGGCTGGGCGGGCGGTTCTATTTTGTGTCCACCAACTATGTGCTGGACCCCGTGTGCATCCTGCATCTGCCCGGCGCCGCCAAGGACCGCCAGCTCAAGCTGCTGTACCGCGCCTATACAAAAAACGGGCACTTCCCGCCGGCGGGCAGGGTGCACCGCCTGTGCGGCCTGCCCGCCGCCCGCCCGCCGCTGTTGCGCACCCTGTGGGTGCGACTGCTGGCCAAACTGCCGGGCTGACCCCCCGCCGACCACTGCTGTTCAAGGAGACGACCGATGCCCAAGACCCCCAAAGCCCACGACAAAAAGCTGACCAAACGGCTGGAGACCGTCATCAAGACGCTGATCCCCCAGCGCGGGCAGGACGCCGACCAGCTCGGCCCCATGATGCGCGCCATCAAGGCCGTGCACAGCGTCACCGACCCGACCTCGATGCTGCCGGAGGACCTCGACCGCCAGCGCGCCGCGCAGGAGCTGTTCGGCCGCCTGGTGACGCCGTCGCTGGGCATCCGCAGCGACGCGCTGGCCGTCAACGATATCCCGGCCGAGTGGGTCAGCCTCGAACACGGGCATGACCGCCGCCACGCCGTATTGTACTGCCACGGCGGCGGCTACACCTGCGGCCAGCTGGGCTACGCGCGCATCCTGGCCAGCAAGCTGGCGCTGTGCACGGGGTTCGACGTGCTCTCGTTTGAGTACCGCCTCGCCCCCGAGCACCGCTACCCCGCGGCGCTGCAGGACGCCCTGGCTATGTGGGATTATTTGATGTATATGGGCTACGGCGCGCGGGATGTCATCGTCGCGGGCGACTCCGCCGGCGGCAACCTGGCGCTGGAACTCTGCCTCAAGCTCAAAGCGCAGGGGCGCGCCCAGCCGCGCGGGCTGCTGCTGTTCAGCCCTTGGACCGATATGACGGCCAGCGGCAAAAGCTACCGCAGCTGCCGCGCGCTGGACCCCATGCTGACGATGGAATACATCGAGGCCGTGCGCATGGCCTACACCGGCCCCGGCGCCGACTGGGCGGACCCCTGTTACAGCCCGCTGTTTGCCGATTTGCGCGGCCTGCCGCCCACGCTGGTGCAGGTGGGCACCAATGAGATCCTGCGCGCCGACAGCGAGCGCCTGGCCGAAGCCCTGCAAAAAGCCGGCGGCTACGCCCGGCTGGAAGTGTATGAGGAATGCTGGCATGTCTTCCAGCAGATGCCGATCCGCCGCGCCGAAGAAGCGATGGAAGCCGCCGGGCGCTTTGTGCAGCAGCTGCTGTAAGCGCACGCAAGAGAGGAGGGAACACCTGTGGCGCAGACCTGGTATAAAGTGGATAATGTCGCCAAGGTGTTTTTGGCAACGACGACCCGCCGCGACCCGCGGGTGTTCCGCGTAAGCTGCACCCTGACCGAGGAGGTCGACCTGGACCTGCTGAACAAGGCGCTGCGCCATACCGCCAAAGAGTGGCCGCAGTTCCAGGTGACGCTGCACCGCGGGCTGTTCTGGCATTATTTTGAGGCGACGGACCAGATCCCCGCCGCCCGGCAGGAGGACAAAAGCCCCTGCGCGCCGCTGTATGTGCCGTCGCGCCGCAACCGGCTGATCTACCGCGTCAGCTGCTTTGGCGCGCGCATCAACCTCGAGATGTTCCACGCCCTGACCGACGGCAACGGCGGGCTGTTGTACCTGCAGTCCATCGTCTGCAACTACCTGGCGCTGCGCCACCCCGGCGCACTGTACGACGTGCCCACCCCCAACAGCGCGTCGGAGGCGGACCTTGCGCAGGACAGTTTCCAGAACTTTTACACCGGCGCGCGCCGCACCCGCCGTGCGCGCCTGCCCAAGGCCTACCACCTGCGCGGCGCGCGCCTGCCCTACGACCAGCTGCAGTTTTTTGAGGGGCACCTCAGTGCCGCCGCCGTGCTGGAACGCGCCCGCGCGCTGGACGTATCGCTGACAAGCTACCTCGGCGCGGCGCTGATGCTGGCCATCTATGGCGAGATGCCGGCCCTCGACCGCCGTAAACCCATCTCCATCAGCTTGCCGGTCAACCTGCGCAATTTCTACCCCAGCGGCACGGCGCGCAACTTTTTCAACTCGGTCTATGTCTCCCGGCCGGTCGCCCCTGGCGACACGCTGGCCACGGTGGCCCCGGCGTTTGACGCCGCCCTCAAAGAAAAGCTGCGCCCCGAGGCCATCCAGGCGCAGATGGACGAGTACGAACAGCTCGAGCAAAACCCCGCCATCCGCCCGGTGCCGCTGCCCATCAAAAACGCGGCCGTGCGGTTTTTCACCCACCTGGAAAAACAGCACGTCACGGCGGTGCTCTCCAACATGGGGCGCATCCAGGTCAGCGAGGCGCTGCGCCCCTACATCCGGCAGTTCGCGGCGTTTTCCAGCACCGACAGCCTGTTCACCTGCGTCTGCTCCTACGGCGACGACCTGGTGCTGGGCACGGCGTCGGCGCTGCGCAGCACCAACGTGCTGCGGCGGTTCTACCGCGCGCTGGCGGCCGACGGGCTGGACGTGACGCTCTACGCGACGGAGGTGGAAGCATGAAGACCTGCCCCCACTGCAACATCCACATCGGCGGTGCGGCCGCCTACTGCCCGCTGTGCCAAAACCGCATCTCCGGCCCGGACGAGGGGCCCTGGTGGCCCAAGATCACGCCGCCGGTGCGCCGGTTTGCCCTGCTGTATAAGATCATTGCCTTTGTGCTGCTGGCCGGCGTCGTTGCGGGCGCGGCGGTGGATTTCCTGCTCATCGAGACGCCCCACCGCCACGAAAGCCTCGTCGTCCTGGCCTGGGTGCTCGCGGCGCTTTTGGAGCTGCGCGCCGTGCTGCGCCGCCGGTTCAACGGGCCGCGGCAGGTGTTCACGCTGCTGCTGCTCATCTCCGGCCTGCTGGTATTTACCGACTGGTTCCACGGCTACCGCGGCTACAGCATCGACCTTGTGATCCCGATCTTATGCAGCGTCACGCTGGTGTGCAACTTTGTGTTTGCGTTCTGGCGCAGCCACTTTACCCAAAATGCGCTGGTGTATATGCTGCTCAACATCGGCGTCGGCGTGCTGCCGTATCTGCTGCTGTTCTTCCGCATCGGCACCGGCCGGCTGGACACCCACAGCATCCCCTGGGTCATCTGCCTGATCATCAGCGCCGTCACCTGTTTGGGGCTCATCATCTTCCAGGGGCGCGCGCTGCGCAGCGAGCTGGAAAAACGCCTGCACATGTAAAAATGAGGAAACCAAAGCCCCGCCGCATACGCGGCGGGGCTTTGCTGTATAAAAGTGTCCGTTACCCGGCGCGGAGCAAAGCGCGGCGGCGGCCCAGCGCCACCACCCCGGCCAGCAGCGCCAGGGGGAAGAAGATCGCCGCCAAAATGCCGGCGTGCAGGTCGTTGCCGAACCGGCTGGACACCAGCCCCGCCAGCGTCGGCCCGGTGGAACAGCCCAGGTCCCCGGCCAGGGCCAGCAGCGCGAACATCGCCGTGCCGCCGCGCAGCTCGGCCGATGCCTTGCTGTAGGTGCCCGGCCACAAAATGCCTACCGAGAACCCGCACACCGCGCAGCCTGCCAGGCCCAGCGCCGGCAGCGGCGCCAGCGCAATGCACAGGTAGGCCGCCACGCACAGCAGGCAGCTGCCTTTCATAAAGCGGTCCAGGTCCAGTTTGCCGCCGTATTTACCGTAGATCAGGCGGGCCGTGCCCATCAGCAGCGCAAAGGCCATCGGCCCGGCCAGGTCGCCCACCGTCTTGCTCACGCCCAGCGCCTGCTCGGCAAACGTCGAAGCCCACTGGCTCACGGCCTGTTCGCTGGCGCCGGCGCACAGCATCATCAGCAAAAACACCCAGAACACCTTGCGCCGCAACAGCGCCGGCAGCGCGCCGCCCGGCTGGCCGTCGGCCGGCAGCGTGCACAGCGGCACCCGCGCAAACGCCAGGCCGTTGGCCACCGGCAGCACGGCCCAGGCCAGGGCCAGCCACTTCCACTGCGCGGTGCCCGCCACCGCAAAAAACAGCGTGGACACCAGAACCACGCCCATATGCCCCCAGCAGTAGAACGAGTGCAGCAGGCTCATGGCGGCTTCCTTGTTGGGCGTGGGGCAGGCTTCGATGATGGGGCTGATGAGCACCTCGATCAACCCGCCGCCGGTGGCATACAGGCATACGGCCGCCAGCAGCCCCCAGAACGGGTCGGGCAGGGCATCGGGCAGCACCGTCAGCGCCACCAGCCCGGCCGCCGCGCAGGCGTGGGCCAGCAGCGTGGCCGCGCGGTAGCCGATGCGGTCTATGAACCCGGCCGAGATCAGGTCCACGGCCAGCTGGACCAGAAAGTTGACGGTGATCAGCGCAGTGATCTGCGCCAGCGGGACGCCGTACTGCGCCTGGAACGTGACGAACAAAAGCGGCGCAAAGCAGTTGACGACGGCCTGCACGACGTAGGCCGCAAAGCAGGCGTACATCGTGCTTTGGTAGTTGGGCTGTTTCATAACGCGGTTCCCCCTCGCAGGCTTGTCTGGGTAGCAGTATATCGCGGCATACGGGAAAAATCTTGCGTTATCTGCCCATTTTATGATACAATATCGCCAAACCAGGCGAAAGGAGGGGGACGGCTGTGCAGCTGACAGAGATCCGCACCGACGACACATTGCGGGAACTGCAAGACCACGGCACGCCGGAGTTCCCGTTTGCGTTTTATGACGAGACGGTGCAGCAGTTCCGCAAGGGGTACATCGACTGGCACTGGCACAGCGAGCTGGAATGGGTGCTGGTGGCGCAGGGCACGCTGGATTGCCGGGTGGCAGCCGATACCGCCGTGCGGCTGCAGGCGGGCGACGGTTTGTTTTGCAATGCGCGCGTGCTGCACCGGCTGGAATCGCCGCAGGGCGCGCACATCCCCAACCTGCTGTTTTTGCCGGAACTGCTGGCCCCGCGCCAAAGCGCGGTCTACCAGGCGTATGTGGCGCCCGTTTTGGCCTCCGGCCGGGGGCTGGCCGTGCTGCGCGCCGCTGACCCCGCCGACGCCCCGGTGCTGGCGGCCCTGCAGGCGGCGCTGGACGCTGCGCGCGGCGGCGACGCGCTGGACATCCAGCTGGCGGTGCTGGCGCTCTGGCGCGCGTTCGTGCGCGCGCAGGGCGCGGCCTTTGCGGCGGCCCCCGCCGGGCGGGACGCGCTGGCGCAGGCACGCGTGATGGCCATGATGCAGTATATCACGGCGCATTTTGCGCAAAAGGTGACGCTGGCCGGCATCGCGGCGGCGGCCGGCATCAGCAAAAGCGAGGCGCTGCGGTGTTTCCACAAGACGCTGCAAACGACGCCGGTGCAGTTTTTGCTGCACTACCGCCTGGGCCGTGCGCGCGACCTGCTGCTGCATACCGACGATACAGTCACGGCCATCGCCATCGCCTGCGGGTTTGAAAACATCAGTTATTTTGTGCGGCAGTTTTCTGCCCATTTCGGCATGACGCCCAAAGCCTACCGCCAGGCAAACCGGTCGTGACCGCCGGGGCGCGCTTGCGCCTGCCGCGCAGGCGGCGCAATACAAAAAAGCCCGCCTTCGTGCGTTTTTGGCACGGGGCGGGCGGTTTGCTTTTAGAACACGTTCAGCGCTTGTCAAAGGCTTCGCGGCGGCGGGTCGAAAGGCGGAACATCTCCTCCAGCCCGGCGCGGTCGTCGTCGACGAGGCGCTGGCGCATAGTCTGCAAAGCGTTCGTAAACATGTCGATCTCCGAGATCAGGTTGTCCTTGTTCCACAAAAACAGCTCGGCCCACATTTTGTCGTTGATGCGCGCAATGCGGGTCAGATCGCGGAAAGAATCGCCGGTGTAGCAGGCAAGCTCGGTATTGTCCGACGCGCACATCAGGCTGACGGCGATGGCGTGGCACAGCTGGCTGACATAGCCGATCATGTGGTCATGCTCGGCGGGGCTCAGCTCGCTGATGCGCCGGAAGCCCAGCGTCTCGGCCAGGTCGCGGCACCAGGCGATGCCGGCGGGCGTGTTGCGCGCCGTCGGCGTGATGATAAAGTTGGCGGGGGCAAAGTCCACCTCGGCGCTGTGGGCGATGCCGCTGGTCTCGCGCCCGGCCATGGGGTGGCTGGCAATGAACTCGACGCCCTCGGGCAGCAGCGCCTGCACCGGTTCCACCACGCCGCGCTTGACGCCGGACACATCGGTCACCAGCGTGCCGGGGCGCAGCAGCGCGCCGTACTGGCGCACCCAGTCCAGCAGCACCGTGGGGTACAGCCCAAAGATCAGCCGGTCGCACCCGGATACCAGGTCGGCAAAATCCTCGGTCTTGCCGGCGGCGATGTAGCCGTGCGCCAGCGCGTAGTCCAGCGTGGCCCGGCTGTGGGTGATGCCGGTCACACGGTAGCCTTTCTGGCTCAGCACCTGGGCGTATTTGCCGCCCAGCAGCCCCAGGCCGACGATGAGGTAGGTCTTGCTTTTGTCCAACATAGGCGCGCTCCTCTCAGTCCAGTTCCACCCGGGCGCCCAGGCCCTGCAGCACCTGCCAGAAGGCCGGCCAGCTCTTGTTGACGGCCTCGGCCCCCAGCAGCAGCGCCGGCAGCCCGGCGGCCGCCGCGGCCACGGCCAGCGCCATGACGACGCGGTGGTCGTTGTGGCCGGAAAGCGGCGCATCCGGCGCGTGCAGCGCCGTGCCCAAAATATGCACGTCGTCGCTGTCCACCAGGATGCGCGCGCCCATTTTTTGCAGTTCGGCCTGCATGGCGTCGATGCGGTCGGATTCTTTCAGCCGCAGCCGCCCGGCGTTGCGCAGCACGGTCTCGCCGCTGCAAAAGCAGCCCAGCGTAAACAGGATGGGCCCCAGGTCGGGGCAGTCGGCCAGGTCGATCTCGGTCGCGCGCAGCAGGCTGCGGGCAAACTGCCAGCCGTTTTCCAGCGGTTTGATCTTGGCGCCGCAGCGCTGCAAAATGTCCAAAATGACTTTGTCGCCCTGGCGGCTGGCGGGGTCCAGCCCCGTCACGGTGATGCCGCCCGCCACGCAGCCCAGCACGGCCAAAAACGCAGCCTGGCTGTAATCGCCCTCCATCGTCAGGTCGCAGGCGGTATAGCTCTGCGGCGCGGGGACGCGGTACAGCACGCTGCCGTTTTTGCGCGCGCGCGCCGTCACCTTTACGCCAAAGCGCTGCATCGCTGCCACCGTCAGCTCAACGTAGGAGCGGCTCTCATACGGCGGCAGCACCTCGATGGTGCTCTCGGACTCCATCAGCGGCGCGGCAAACAGCAGCCCGCTGATAAACTGGCTGGACACATCGCCCGGCAGCGTAAAGCCGCCCGGGCGCAGCCGCCCAAACACCGTGATGCCGTCGGGGGCCTGGGTGAACCGCAGCCCCTGACGGTCAAACAGCATCTGGTAGATGGCCTGGGGGCGGTCAAACAGCCGCCCTGCGCCGGTAAAGCGCACTTTCTGGGCCGTCAAGCTGAACAGCGGGATCATGAACCGCAGCGTCGAGCCGCTCTCGTTGCAAAAGACCGGCCGCGTCACGGTGGCAAAGCCGCTGGCCGCCCCGCGTCCGGTGATGGTCACAGCATGGGGGCCTTCGGCCACCTTGGCGCCCAGCTGGGCCACGGCGCCCAGCGTGGCGCGGATATCCTCGCTGTACTCGATGTTGGAAAGCCGGCTCACCCCGTCGGCCAGCGCGGCGCACAGCACGGCGCGGTGGGCCATGCTCTTGCTGGGGGGCACGGCAGCCGTACCGCCCAGGCGGCTGGCATGCAGGCGTGCGACCATGGCTTACATCTCCCGCCCGATGGCCGCCGCGACTTTGCGGCACAGGGCGATGGTCTCGGCAAATTTATCGGGTTTCAGGCACTGGGCGCCGTCGCTCCAGGCGCACTGCGGGTCATCGTGCACTTCGATCTCCAGCCCGTCGGCGCCGGCCGCCACGGCCGCCAGCGCCATGCTCTGGATGTATTTGTAGTCGCCGGTGGCGTGGCTGGGGTCCACGACGACGGGCAGGTGGGTCTTTTCTTTGATGACGGGCACCGCCGAAAGATCCAGCGTGTTGCGGGTCGCGCGCTCAAACGTGCGGATGCCGCGCTCGCACAGGATGACGTTCTCGTTGCCGCCGGCCATGATGTATTCCGCCGACATGATCCATTCCTCAATGGTGTTGGCCAGCCCGCGCTTGAGCAGCACCGGCTTGTGCATCTTGCCCACGGCCTTGAGCAGCTGGAAGTTCTGCATGTTGCGCGCGCCGATCTGCACGACGTCGACATATTCCTCAAACTCGTCGATGTGCGCCTCGTCCATCAGTTCGCTGACGATGGGCAGGCCGGTGGCTTCGCGCGCTTTGACCAGGTCCAGGATGCCCTCGGTCCCCAACCCCTGGAAAGAATACGGGCTGGTGCGCGGCTTGTACGCGCCGCCGCGCAAAAAGTTCGCGCCGCCCTGCTTGACGAGTTTCGCCATCTTGACGATGTGGTCCTCGCCCTCGACGCTGCAGGGCCCGGCCATGACGGCGATGGGCGCGCGCCCGCCGACTTTGACGCCGCCGACGTCGACGACGGTATCCTCGGGGTGGAACAGGCGGTTGGCGCGCTTGTAGGGGGCCGAAACGCGGGTCACGTTTTCGACCCAGGGGTTGGCCAGCACGTCTTTTTCGGCGATCTTGGTCGTGTCGCCCACCAGGCCAAAGACGTTGTAGTCGGTACCGCGGATCAGCGTGACCGAAAGGCCCTGCTTCTCAAAATTTTCAATGATGCGGTCCAGTTCGACTTGGGGCGTACCTTTTTTGGTGGAAATGATCATGGGAAAAAAGCACCTCTCTATGTTTTTTGCAGGGGGATCATCCGGGGGTCACAGCAGCGGTTCGCGTTCAAACAGCTGCACAGCCGCCTCCACGGCCGCCTGCAGCGTGCCGGCGTTGTCCAGCACGGCGTCGGCCGCCGCCCGGTACAGCGGCGTGCGTTCTTCCTGCAGCTGCTTCAGCGCCGCCCCCCCGCGGGAAAGCGGCCGCCCGCCGGTGGCCAGCTTGCCCAGCGGCCGCTGCACCCACAGCACGCAGCCGTTTTGGCGCAGCGCGTGCACGTTGGCCTGCGTCTTGACGATGCCGCCGCCGCAGGCGATGACCTGCCCGGTCTGTTTGGCAATGTCGGCCAGCGCCGCGGCCTCATAGCGGCGGAAGGCTTCCTCGCCCTCGCGGGCAAAAATATCGGGGATGTTCTGGCCGGTGCGCCGCTCGATCTCCTCGTCCAGGTCGACGAAGGTCTTGTTCAGCGTCTGCGCCAGCGCCGCGCCGACGGTGCTTTTGCCGCACCCCGGCATGCCGATGAGCGATACGTTCGCCAGCTGGCGCTGCAGCCGGCGGCAGGCTGCGGGGATGACGCTGTCAGAGGCAAAAAACTGCCCGGTAAAATACTGCGCGGCGTACACGGCCTGGGCCACCAGCATCTCAAACCCGCCGGCGGCGTTGACGCCGCGTTCGGCGGCGCGCAGCACCAGCTCGGTGCGGAAGGGGTTGTACACCACATCCAGCACGGCTTCCAGCGCCGGGAACGCCGTCGGGTCCAGCATGCACTGCCCCACATGGGGGTACATGCCGCAGGGCGTCGTGTTGACGATGACCTGCACGTCGCGGCGGTGCGCGACTTCCGCATAGGTCAGCGCGCCGCCGCGCCCCGTGCGGCTGGCGCACAGGATCTCGGCCGCGCCGCCGTCGCGGCAGACGGCCTCGACGGTGGAATGGGTGCCGCCGGTGCCCAGGATCAGCACCGTCTTGCCCGCAAAGTCCACGCCGTGTGCCCGCGCCAGGTAGGCAAAGCCCGCGTAGTCGGTGTTGTAGCCGTACAGCTTGCCGCCGCGGTGGACGATGGTGTTCACCGCGCCGATGGCCCGGGCTTTGGGTTCGATCTCATCGCAGTAGGGGATGACGAGCTGCTTGTAGGGGATGGTGACGTTGACGGCGGTAAAGGCGCGCTTTTCCATAAAGGCGCGGGCCTCGGCCTCCGTCGGCAGCGGGATCAGTTCATAGCGGTACCCGCCCAGCTGTTCGTGCAGCAGTTTGGAATAGCTGTGCCCCAGCTTGGCGCCGATCAACCCGTACAACGTTTGTTCCATATGTCTGGTCCACATCCTTTCCGTTGCGTGCTTATGCGTTGGGCAGGCCGTCCTTTTGGGCCAGCGTGCCGTAGCGCACCGTCAAAAGGTCCAGCAGGCCGAACGCAGTCAATGTGTTCTGCACCACGGCCGCCCGCGGTACGATGCAGGGGTCGTGCCGGCCCTGGATCTGCAAAGGGGCCTCCCGGAGGGCGGCGTAGTCGACGGTGCGCTGCTCTTTGTAGATGCTGGGCGTCGGCTTGAGCACGGTGCGCAATACCAGCGGCATGCCGTTGGTGATGCCGCCGTTGACGCCGCCGTTGCGGTTGGTGGCGGTCTCGATGCGGCCGCCGCGCAGCACAAAGGGGTCGTTGGCCTCGCTGCCGCGCATGCCCGCAAAGCGGAACCCGGCGCCGAACTCCACGCCCTTGCAGGCGGGGATGGCAAACAGCAGGTGGGCCAGCTCGCTCTCGACGCTGTCAAACCACGGCTCGCCGATGCCGGCGGGCAGCCCAGTGACGATGGTCTCCAACATGCCGCCCACGCTGTCACCGTCGCGCCCGGCGGCGCGGATGGCCTCCTGCATGGCGGCCTCCCGCGCGGGGTCCAGCAGCGCAAAATGGCCGGGGGCCGGCTGCGGCAATACCAGGCCCGCCGCGCTGGAAAGCGGCGCGTCCTCAACGCCGGCGCAAACCGCGATGTGGGTGTACACGCGGATGCCCAGGTCTTGCAGCACGCGCTCGCACAGCGCGCCGGCCGCCACCGACGCCGCCGTCACCCGGCCGGAAAAATGCCCCCCGCCGCGCGCGTCCTGCCAGCCGCCGTACTTGGCGTAGGCCGTAAAATCGGCGTGGCCGGGGCGCAAAAGGCCGGCGGTCTTGGCGTAGTCGCCGCTGCGGGTGTTTTGGTTGCGGATCAGCAGCGTGACGGGGGTGCCGGTAGTGTGGCCCCGGTACACGCCGGAAAGAAACTCCACTTCGTCCGCCTCGGTGCGCGCGGTGGAAAGCCCGTCCCCGCGGGCGCGGCGGCGGTCCATGGCGGCGGCGATGGCCGCCTCGTCCACCGGCAGCCCGGCGGCCAGGCCGTCCAGCACGGCGCCCACGGCGGGGCCGTGGCTCTCGCCAAAGATCGTCAGGCTGACGGCGTTGCCAAAGGTGTTTTTCATGCAAGCGGTCCTTTCACAAAGGGGCAAACACGCCCGCCGCCCCGCCTTAGCAGGGCGGCGCAAAGCGCTTCAGGCGTCCAGGCCCAGCAGGGCGGGCAGTTCCCCGGCCGGCAGCGTGTCGGCACGCCAGCAGCCCAGCCCCGGGCATTTGATGACGGTGATCTTGCCGCCGCGCATCTTTTTGTCGTGCTGCATCTGCTGCAGCACCTTCTCTTTGCTGCCGCCCATGCGGGTGGGCAGGCCCAGCGTGCGGTAGACCGCGCGCACCCGCTTGAGCAGGCCCGTGTCCTCGATCATCGGCAGCATGCCCAGGGCCACGCACTCGCCGTGGTACAGCCCCGTGGTGCGGCGGCCGCGCACGCCGCGCACCGCCTCGATGCCGTGGCCGATGGTGTGGCCAAAGTTCAGGCAGGCGCGCACGCTGCTCTCGCGTTCGTCCTGCTCGACGATCTTTTTCTTGAACTTGAGGCTGCGGTAGACGATCTGCTCGATGTGTTCCTCCGGCCTGGCGCTCTCAAACAGCGCAAACAGCTGCGCGTCGCCGATCAAAGCGGTCTTGAGCGCTTCGGCCAGGCCGTTGACCATGTGGCGGCGGGGCAGGGTGGCCAGCGTGTCAAAGTCGATCAGCACCACTTTGGGCTGCCAGAACGCGCCCACGATGTTTTTGGTCGCCCCCAGGTCGATGGCCGTCTTGCCGCCGATGGAGGAATCTACCTGCGCCAGCGTCGTTGTGGGGCAGTTGACAAAGTCGATGCCGCGCATATAGCTGGCGGCGCAAAAGCCGCCCAGGTCGCCCACGACGCCGCCGCCCACGGCCACCAGCAGGTCGCCGCGGTCCATGCCGAAATCCAGCATCGCCTGCAATACCTGGCCGTAGACTTTCAGGCATTTGCTGCCCTCGCCCTGGGGGATGGCGTACACCTGGGCGTCGGGGCACTGGCCGGCGACGGTCTGAGCATACTGCGCGGGCACGCCGTCGTCCGTCAGCACAAATACCTTGCGCCCCTGCACGTTGATGAACTGGTGCAGGTTGGCCAGGCACCCGGCCTTGAGGATGATGTCATAGCTGCGGCGTTTGAGCTGCATCGTCAGTTTCATGGTTCACACATCCTTTTTTTGCACGTTTAGGCTTCCACGGTATCCAGCGCGAACGCCCCCAGCGGGCGCAGCGTGTTGCAGGCCGCGCGCAGGTCGCCCAGCAGGGCGCCGCAGCTTTCGGCCGTGTTCTGCGCGGGGCAGACGAGCTGGACGTAAAAATAATATTCAAACGGTACATGGGGCAGCGGGCGGCTCTTGATGCACTCCATATTGAACCCGCGCGCGCCGATGCGGTCCAGCACGGCGGCCAGCTGGCCGGGCTCGTGCCGCACGGTAAACAGCAGCGCCAGCCGCTGGCCGGGCGCGGGCGCCGGCGGCTGGGCCGTACGCTCGATCACGATAAACCGGGTGGTGTTGTCGCCCTCGGTGTTCACGCCCTGCGCCAGCACCTGCAAGCCGTACAGGCCGGCGGTCTCGGCGCTGGCAATGGCGGCCAGGGCCGGGTCGTTCTGTTCGGCCACATAGCGCGCGGCCTCGGCGGTGTTGCTCCAGGTGCGGGTGGCCAGGCCGTGCTGCTGCAAAAACGCGCTGCTTTGCGCCAGCGCCTGGGTATGGCTCACCACGGTGCGCACCTGCGCCAGCGTGCCGCCCGGCACGCCCAAAAGATCCTGGCGGATCGGCAGGTCGCACATGCGGGCAATGACGAGGTCGGGGTGGGTGTACAGCAGGTCCAGCACGGTGGAAACATCCCCGGCGCTGGAATTTTCAAACGGCAGCACGCCGCTCTGCGCGTCGCCGCGCTGCACGGCGTCAAACACCTCGGCCCAGGTGGCAAACGAAGTTTCGCGCGCAAAGGGGTACAGCCGCCGCAGCGCAATATGGCTCCACGCGCCGGGCACGCCCTGGTAGGCGGCGGTGTCGCGGCCCAGCATCGCGCGCTGGTACGCGCGCGAGACGTCCATCGCTTTCTGCAAAAACGCGCGGTAGTACGGGCGCAGGTCCTCGTCCTGCAGGCGGGCGGCGTTCTGGTCCAGCACGGCGGCCTCCCGCGCGGGGTCAAAAACGGGCTTGCCGGTCTGCGCTTTATAGCGCGCCACATCGGCCACCGCGTGCATGCGCTGCGCAAACAGCGCCGCCATCTCGGCGTCTATGCGGTCGATCTCGGCCCGGGCCTGCTGTAAAAGATCCATATCCGGCGATCCCTTCTCCCTTTCTGCAAACACAGTCATACTTCTACCTATACAAAGTTAGTATACCATAAAGAAAAAGCCGCCACAAGCGCGGCGGCAGGAAATTTTAGGGCTTTTTGCGGGCGGGGGCGTCAGCCGTGCAGCGCGCTGCGCAGCGCAGCCAGCAGCCGGGCCTGGTACTCGGGGCTAAAGGTGCCGTGCAGCAGCTTGGGCAGCGCTTCCTCCTGCAAACGGCGCCAGCTCTCGGCCTCGTGCCCAGGCAGGATCGGCGCAAACGCCACGCCGTTGGCGGCGGCGGCCTGGGCGTCGCCCATCGCGTCGCCCACCATCATGACCTTGCGGCTCTCATACCCGCAGGCCAGCATCGTGGCGATGGAGTTGGCCTTGCTGCCGACCTCCTGCCCAAAAATGATGTCGGCGTGCTGCGCCAGGCCGTAGCGCTTCCACTCGCTGGCGATGGCGCTCTCGTTGGCGGCGCTGACGACGGCCAGGTCGGCCACGGCGTGCAGCTGGCGCAGACTTTCGCGCACGCCGGGGAACGGCTCAAACGTCGGTTCCAGCGCCTGGATGCGCCGGTTGCAGGCGTTGCTCCACTCCAGCAGTTTGCGCAGCGCCAGGCTGCCGGTCTGCTTGATCTCATGCTGCAAGCTGGCGGCCGAAAGCTCGCTGGCCGTGCGCACCCAGTTGGCGATGTCCTCGCTGCCCGGCACCTCGATGCCGCGGTTGCGCAGGCGGTCGAACACCAGCACGACGCTCTCAAAGCGGGAGATGCCGCGCGTGAGCGTGTGGAGGTTGATCTCCTCCCACGCAGCGGCAAGAAAGTCGGCGTATTCTTCCAGGGCGAACACGCGCACCAGCTCCGGGCACATGACGGTGGTGTGCTTGATGCGCACGGTGTCCATCACGCAGCCGTCGGAATCCATGCAGATCAGAAATTCACGACGCTTGGTAAAATCAGTCAATGCGTTTGCCATGTGTCCAACCCCCCATGCCGGCAGTTGCCAGTTTCTTACAAATCTATCATAGCAAAAGGGGATGGCATTTGGCAATGCTTTTTTTGAATTTTTTGCACAATTTGTACAAAAATTACAGCTTTAGCGTGTCGGCTCTTCGGCCAGCGCCTGGCCGATGGGTTGGTTGACCACCAGCGTGGCCATGCCGTCGGCGGGCGTGGGCTGTTTGTTGATGACGACCAGCTCATCGCCGCGGAAATACCGCAGCAGCCCGGCGGCCGGGTAGACGGCCAGGCTGGTGCCGCCCACGATCAACGTGTCGGCGGCGGCGATGGCGCGCACGGCGTTTTCCAGCGTTTGTTCGTCCAGGCCCTCCTCATACAGCACGACGTCGGGCTTGACGATGCCGCCGCAGGCGGTGCAGCGGGGGATGCCGTCGCCCTGGCCCCCGGCCTGTTCGATGAACTCGACGGGGTAAAATTTACCGCAGCGCGTGCAGTAGTTGCGCAGCGTCGAGCCGTGCAGTTCGTAGACGGTTTGGCTGCCGGCGGCCTGGTGCAGCCCGTCGATGTTCTGTGTCACCACGGCCTTGCACACGCCCTGGCGTTCCAGCTTGGCCAGGCGCAGGTGGGCGGCGTTGGGCTTGGCCCCGTGTACGATGAGTTTTTTGCGGTAAAAGTCAAAAAATTCGGCGGTGTGGCTCTCATAAAAACTGTGCGAGAGCATGACCTCGGGCGGGTAGCGGAATTTCTGGTGGTACAGCCCGTCGACCGAGCGGAAATCCGGGATGCCGCTCTCGGTCGAGACGCCTGCGCCGCCAAAAAAGACCAGGGACTTCGTTTTTGCCAAAATGTTTTCCAGCGCCGGTACCATACAAACTTCCCCTTTCGTTTTTGGGCGGAATCAGGTATAATAGGGCAAAGCCCACAATTTACCCTTATTATAATTCTCTTTTTGGGGGGAAGCAAGATGCAACAGATCACACGGGACGTCGTGCGCGGGCAGCTGCCCCGGCGCGCGGCCGACACCAACAAGGGCAACTACGGCAGCGTGCTGGCGGTGGCCGGCAGCATGGCCTACCGCGGCGCGGCGCTGCTTTGTACCGAGGGCGCGCTGCGCGGCGGCGCGGGGCTGGTCTACCTGGCCAGCATCGAGCCGGTCGTGCAGCTGGCGCTGACCCGCACGCCGGAATGCTGCATCTGTGGCTGCCGCGCCGATGCGTCCGGCGGCATCCGCCCGCAGGACACCGCCGCTTTGCGCAGCTGGTTTGCCGACCGGCAGACTGTACTGCTGGCGGGCCCCGGCCTTGGCGAAAACGCCGGCGCGATCTGCAGCGGGCTGCTGGGCAAGCGGCCGCCCTGGGCCGCCGCTGTGCTGGACGCCGATGCGCTCAACGCGCTGGCGGACGGCTCGCTGCGGGGCGAACTGCCCGAACATACTGTGCTGACGCCGCACCCCGGCGAGGCTGCGCGCCTGCTGCACATGACGACGGCGGAGGTGCAGGCCGACCGGGAAGCCGCCGCGCAGCAGCTGGCTGATGAATACCGCTGCGTCGTGGCGCTGAAAGGCCACCAAACGCTGGTGGCCGCCCCCGGCGGCCCGGTGTGGATCAACACCACCGGCAACGCCGGGCTGGCGCGCGGCGGCAGCGGCGATGTGCTGGCCGGGCTGCTGGCGGGCCTGCTGGCCGCAGGCTGGCAGCAGGGCCGCACGGCGCTGGACGCCGCTATGACCGCCGTGTGGCTGCACGGCGCGGCGGCGGACCGCTGCGCCAAGCGCCGCAGCAAGACCGCCATGCTGCCGCAGGACCTGTTTGAGGACCTGGGCGCGCTGCTGGTGGAACTGGAAGCCTAAAACAAACGCCGCCCTGGCGGCGCAGAAAGGACGAAACGCCCCATGTCCATTGAAAAAGTAAAAGACTATTTTGCCCGCTACGGCCTGCAGGGCCGCGTGCAGGAGTTCCCGGTCTCCAGCGCCACGGTGGAGCTGGCGGCGCAGGCGCTGCAATGCGAACCCTGCCGCATCGCCAAAACGCTGTCGTTTCTGGTGGGCGAGACCCCGGTGCTGATCGTAGCGGCGGGCGACGCCAAGATCGACAACCCCAAATACAAGGCGCAGTTTGGCACAAAGGCCAAAATGCTCACGCCCGAGCAGGCGCAGACGCTCGTCGGCCATGCGGTGGGCGGCGTCTGCCCGTTTGCCGTCAACCCCGGCGTGGCGGTCTACCTCGACGTATCGCTGCGCCGGTTCGAGACGGTGTTCCCCGCCTGCGGCAGCGCCAACAGCGCCATCGAGCTGACCATCCCCGAGCTGGAGCAGTACGCCGGCTGCAAACAGTGGGTGGATGTCTGCAAGGCCTGGCAGGGTTGAAAAACCGGCTGCAAACCCAAAACCGCGGGGCGTCCCCTGGACGCCCCGCGGTTTTTGCGGTCACACGTTATACTTTATGGTACATGCGGTCCTCTTCCTCATAGACAGGGTCGCAGGTCAGGTACATCCCCAGCTTTTTCAGCGTGTCGCTGTCCACGCTGGAGAGGATCACCGTCGAGTGCACGTCGCAGCCCTTGAGCTTGGGCAGCTGTTCCAGCGCGGCGGCGGCAAACTCATTTTCCGACACCGAGCTCGACAGCGCGATGAGGATCTCGTCGGTGTGCAGGCGCGGATTGCGGCTGCCCAGGTAGTTGGTCTTGAGCGTCTGGATCGGCGCAATGGCCCGGGCCGAGACGAGCTCGACTTCCTGGTCGATGCCGGCCAGCCGCTTGATGGCGTTGAGCAGCGCCGACGACGCCGCGCCCAGCAGCGGGCCGGTCTTGCCGGTCACGATGGTGCCGTCCGGCAGCTCGATGGCCGCCGCCGGCAGGCCGCCGGTCTGCTCGGATCGGGCGTGGGCCTGCTGCTCCACCGCGCGGCTGCCCACGGTCAGGCCGGCCTGGTTCATCAGCAGTTCCAGCTTAAAGCGCTCGGCTTCCTTTTCTTTCACATTGCCGCTGATCTTCTGCTGGCACAGGCATTTCAGGTACCGGCGGATGATCTCCTTGCGGGAGGCTTCGCAGCATACCTCATCATCGATGATGCAGTTGCCCGCCATGTTCACGCCCATGTCGGTGGGGCTGCGGTACAGGCTTTTGCCGGCGATCTGCTCCAGCATCGCCTGCAAAACGGGGAAGATCTCAATATCGCGGTTGTAGTTCACCGCTGTCTCGCCGTAGGCTTCCAGGTGGAAGGGGTCGATCATGTTGACGTCGTTGAGGTCGGCGGTCGCCGCCTCGTACGCCAGGTTGACCGGATGCTTGAGCGGCAGGTTCCAGATGGGGAAGGTCTCAAACTTGGCGTACCCGGCCTTGACGCCGCGCTTGTGCTCATGGTACAGCTGCGAAAGGCAGACCGCCATCTTGCCGCTGCCGGGGCCCGGCGCCGTCACGACGACGAGCGGGCGCTGCGTCTCGATGTAATCGTTTTTGCCGTAGCCCTCGTCGCTGACGATGTGCGCCACGTCGTTGGGGTACCCGGCGATCTGGTAATGGCGGAAGGTGCGGATGCCCAGCGTCTGCAGGCGTTCCTCAAACGCTTCGACTTCGGGCGCGGCGGTGTACATCGTCACGCAGACGCTGCCCACAAACAGCCCCATGCCCTGGAACGCGTCGATCAGCCGCAAAACGTCCATATCGTAGGGGATGCCGTAGTCGCCGCGCAGCTTGCTGCTGACGATATCCTCGGCGTTGATGGCGATGACGATCTCGGCCTGCTCTTTCAGCTGCAGCAGCATCTGCAGCTTGGAGTCCGGCTGGAACCCCGGCAGCACGCGCGAGGCGTGGTAGTCGTCAAACAGTTTGCCGCCAAACTCCATGTACAGTTTGTTGTCAAACTGGGCGATCCGCTCCCGGATATGGGCCGATTGCATCGCCAGATATTTGTCGTTGTCAAATCCCAGTTTCATATACCGCTCATTTCCTCTCTATGCAGCGCAAACAAAAACATACAGATACAGTATAGCATACCGGCCGCGGCGGCGCAATGCGCAGACGCCGCCCGCGCAAGAAAAAATTGCGGCGGGAGTGTGACATTGAAAAATAAAGCATATACCCATATAATAAAGGCGGAACATACCCCAACAGTGCGGCCGTCCGGTACGCGAACGGACAGGCAAAGCTCGAAAGGAGAGTGCAGATAGCGTATGAAGGCTTCCGATTTGAGGGCCTGGATCGACAGCCTGACACAGGACATTGATTTTTCGTACGACGGGAAAGACGGTTCGATCTGCCCAATCAGCCGCACCAACATCAGCTTGTGCTATGATGGCAACGCGGTGGATGTGCAGTCGGTGGACGCGGCCATGAGCGTTCCCTTTATCAACGGGAGATCCCTGCACGATCTGTGCGAGCAGTTGGAACTCTAAGCGTTCCAACCATCAAACCATCGGGGAAAGTGTGGTTTTATGCCGGCCCCGTCTGCCTTGGCAAAGCGGGCGCGGCCCTCGGGCAGATGCGCGAGACCGGCGCATAAGCGCAGCCCGGGCGTACCGGCAAAAGAAAAAACCCCACGTTTTCACGTGGGGTTTTTGGTGCGCCCGCAGGAACTCGAATCCTGGGCGCTCTGATTAAAAGTCAGATGCTCTACCAACTGAGCTACGGGCACATAGCGGGTACTGTGTGTTCACAGCCTAAATATTATAACAGGGGGCGCACGGCTTGTCAACGCTTTTGGCAAAATAATTTGTACACGCCAGGGGGGCTGCGCATTGGTCCGGTAAAAGAAAGGCCAGCCACGACATTTCTATTGACCGGCGAAAAACGGTTTGTTATAATCTGCTGTAGTTATGATATAAACCCCGCAAGTGTGAAAGTGAAGGCGCTATGGTTTTCTCAAGTTCGATTTTTGTGTTTGCGTTTCTGCCCATCGTGCTGGCAGTATACTATGCGGCGCAGCGCAAATACCAAAATGGCATCTTGCTGCTGGCCAGCTTGATGTTCTATGCCTATGGCGAACCAAAGTTTGTTTTTGTCATGCTGGCATCCATCGTGCTGAACTACTTGTTCGCGCTGCTGCTGGGCCGTACCGAGAAAAAGCGCAGCCGCCTGCTGGTTTTGTGGGGCGCGGTCGTCGTCAATATGGGGCTGCTGTTTGTCTATAAGTATCTGGGCCTGACACAGGACATCCTGAACCGCCTGGCGGGGCAGGAACGCTTTACCTGGGCGGTGCCGGCGCTGCCCATCGGCATTTCTTTCTTTACGTTCCAAGCACTTTCGTACGTGATCGATGTATACTATCGCCACGTACCGGTGCAGAAAAACCCGTTTTATGTGGCGCTGTACATCTCCTTTTTCCCGCAGCTGATCGCGGGGCCGATCGTGCGCTACAACACCATTGCCGAGCAGATCGAGCACCGCACCGTCACTTGGGAAAAATTCAGCGATGGCGTGCACCGTTTTATTCTCGGTTTCGGCAAAAAGGTCATCATTGCGAACAATGTGGCCGTCATCGCGCGCGAAGCGTTCGCAGACCCGCAGCAGGATTCGCTGCTTATGCTTTGGCTGGGCGCCCTTGCCTTTACGCTGCAGATCTTCTTTGATTTCGGCGGTTACTCAGACATGGCCATCGGCCTGGGTAAGATGTTCGGCTTTACGTTTGAGGAAAACTTCAACTACCCCTATATTTCCGGCTCGATCACCGAGTTCTGGCGCCGCTGGCACATGTCGTTGAGCCAGTGGTTTCGCGATTACGTCTATATCCCGCTGGGCGGGTCCCGTGTGGGCAAAGTGCGCAACATCCTCAACTTGTTCCTGGTGTGGCTGCTTACCGGTATCTGGCATGGCGCCAACTACACGTTTATTGTTTGGGGGCTTTTACAGTTCGTTGTCCAGTTGGTGGAAAAAGTGCTGATCCACCCGGAAAAACGCCGTTTCTTTCTGCTGCGCGGCGCTTGGCGGCTGGTGACGCTGCTGACCATCGTGCTGGGCTGGGTCATTTTCAATTCTGCAAGCCTGTCGCAAGCCGGGGCATACATTGCTTCGATGTTTGGCGCCGGCGCCCTCTCCCTCGCCGATAACCAGGCGCTGCACCTGTGGCGTGAATATGGCGCCTATATGGTCATGGGCATCGCCTTCTCGACGCCGGTGGCAAAGGTATGCGGGCAAAAACTGCAGGCGCGTTTTCCCGCGCGGCGCACGCTGCTGTTCAACCTGCGCACAGCAGGGGAGCTGTTCATCTTTTTGTGGGCGGCGTCCTTTGTCTTGCTGGGCTCGTACAATCCGTTTATCTATTTCAACTTCTAACATGTTACGGAGATGGCACGCATGCGCTCGATACGTTCGTTTTTCCAAAGTTTGAGATCGCCGGAAAAACTGCAGGTCACAGTGTTTGTGGCGCTGCTGGCGGTGGTTTCGTTTTTCAGCCTGTGCAGCCTGTTGATGGCCTATAAAACCGACACAGTCATCAACAATCAGGCGACCGGGGACGACCGCCTGGAAAGTGATCTGAATGCCAATATCCTGGGCACCGAGGTGCTGATGAACTTGAACGGCGCTATGCACCGGCTGCTGGGTCACGATCAGATGAACGGCGTTACCCGCCTGCAAAACGGGTATCTGACAGAGCTGCAGGGCCCGGTATGGCCCGAAACGCTGCAGGATAATGCCGAGAAGATCGCTGAAGTCCAGCAAAAGCTGGCGGAACGGGGGATCCCGTTCTTGTACGCGGTCACGCCGTACAAGATCCAGGCGGAGGATCCGGAGCTGCCGCCCTACACGGAGGACCACACCAACGAGGCGCTGGATCTGTATGTGCAGGATTTGCAGAACCTTGGCGTGCCAGTGCTGGATCTGCGGCAGGCCTTTGCCGCGCAGGAAGCAGACCCCTACACGCTGTTTTACCGCACCGACCACCACTGGAACGTACACGGCGGATTTTTTGCCTATACGCAGCTGGCGCAGCGTATGCAGCAGATGCTGGGGGTCCAGGTGGACCCGGCCCTGCTGACAGAGGATTCTTTTCACGAGGAAGTGTACCCGGCCTGGCACCTTGGCACGCACGGGCAGCGCACCGGCACGGTGTTTGCCGGCGGCGCCGATGACTTTGCAATCCTTGTGCCGGATTTTGAAACGCAGATCCTTGATGAAGGCAGCGGGAAGGCGGGGACGTTTGAGGAGATCCTGCTGGACACCTCGGTACTGCAGAGCAGGGATCTTGCCTCCCGCTATACCTACGACACCGTTTTCCGCTTTGCAGATTTTCAGTCGCAGAACACCGGGTGCGGCAAAAAGGTGCTGTTCTTGAGCGATTCGATGGGGCGGGCAGTCCTGCCGTTTTTGACACTGGCGTTTACTGAGGTGCGCACCATTGAAGCCTACAGCCCGCAGAATGTAACGATGGAATATATCGAGGCATACCAGCCGGACATCGTGGTCTTTATGCACTATGCGACCGTCACTTTTAACACCGGATGCTTTGCGTTCTCGCTGTAAAGCCGTGCAGACGGCGCCTGTAAAGCATTGTACCGCGCGCCCTTGCCAAAGCCGGGGGCGAGCGGTATAATATATCGTTAGAACAAACCATAAAGGGGATAAGGAAACTATGGAAACTTTGGGCAGCCTGCGCCGTACCCGTTACTGCGGGGAGGTCACCCTGGCCGACGCCGGGCAGGAGATGACCGTCTGCGGCTCCATCGCCCGTGCGCGCGACAAAGGCGGCATCATTTTTGCCGACCTGCGCGATACCACCGGCATTTTGCAGCTGGTGTTCGACGAAGATACGCCGAAAGACGTGTTTGCCAAGGCCGAAAGCCTGAAAAGCGAGTACGTCGTCATCTGCCGCGGCGTTTTGCGCGAGCGCGCCGCCAAGACCGACAAGATCGCCACCGGCGATGTGGAGCTGTATGTCGGCGAGCTGCGCATTTTGAGCGAGGCGCAGACCCCGCCGTTTGAGATCCGCGACGGGATCAACGTCAACGACGATCTGCGCCTGCGCTACCGCTACCTGGACCTGCGCCGCCCGTCGATGCACGAGCCCATCGTGCTGCGCAGCAAGATCATGCAGATCATCCGCAGCTATTTCTGCGACAACCATTTTACCGAGATCGAGACCCCGACGCTGATCAAATCGACGCCGGAGGGCGCGCGCGACTACCTGGTGCCCAGCCGCGTGCAGCCGGGGCATTTCTACGCCTTGCCGCAAAGCCCGCAGCTGTACAAGCAGATCTTGATGCTGTCGGGGTTTGACCGCTATTTCCAGATCGCGCGCTGCTACCGCGACGAGGACCTGCGCGCCGACCGCCAGCCTGAGTTCACCCAGGTGGACGAGGAGATGTCCTTTGTCACCGAGGACGACATCATCACCGTCAACGAGGGGCTGCTCAAACGCCTGTGGAAAGAAGTCCTCGGCGTTGAGCTGGCCACGCCGTTTGTGCGCATGCCCTGGGACGAGGCGATGGCCCGTTTCGGCTCCGACAAGCCGGACACCCGCTTCGGCCTCGAGATCCAGGACGTGACCGAGGTGTTCCGCGGCACCGGGTTCAAGCCGTTTGCCGCCGTGCTGGAGGCGGGCGGTTCCATCCGCGCCGTCAACGCCAAGGGCCTGGCCGACAAGCTGACCCGCAAAAACATCGACAAACTGGGCGAGGTCGCCAAGACCTACGGCGCCAAGGGCCTGGCCTACAGCCGCCTGACGGCCGAGGGTACCTCCTCCAGCTTTGAAAAGTTCCTGACCGAGGCGGAAAAGGCCGCTCTGTACGCGGCGCTGGGCGCCGAGACCGGCGACGTGCTGCTGCTCGTCAGCGACAACGACTGGGTCAAGGCCTGCACGGCGCTGGGCCAGGTGCGCCTGGACATCGCGCGCAAGCACGGGCTGATCGACCCCGGCAAGTTCAACTTCCTGTGGGTGGTGGACTTCCCGCTGTTTGAGTACAGCGAGCAGGAAGGCCGCTGGATGGCCATGCACCACCCGTTCACGATGCCCAAGGCCGACGACCTCGACAAGATCGAGAGCGACCCCGGCGCCTGCCATGCCGTGGCCTACGACATCGTGCTCAACGGCGTCGAGCTGGGCGGAGGTTCGATGCGCATCAACGACCCTGCATTGCAGGACCGCATGTTCCATGCCCTCGGCTTTACCGAGGAAAAGGCCCGCGCCAGCTTCGGCTTCCTGATGGACGCCTACAAGTACGGCGCGCCGCCGCACGGCGGCATGGCCTACGGCCTGGACCGCATGGTGATGCTGATGCTGGGGCGCGATTCCATCCGCGACGTCATCGCCTTCCCCAAAGTGCAGAACGCCGGCGAGCCGATGAGCGGCGCGCCCGACGTGGTGGACGAAAAACAGCTGGGCGAGCTTTCCATCGCCCTGGCCCTGCCGCCGAAAGATTGATCTTTCGGTTCAATATATGCAACAGAAAACAGCGCCGGCGGCAGCCGGCGCTGTTTTGCTGTATACGGGGGATGGAAAAAAACACAGGGGGTGCTTACCGCAAAAAGACGCGCAGCAAACGGTCTTTCAGCGTGCCGTAGGGTTGGTAGCGCACCGGCATATCCATCCAGGTCTTTTTGTCCACGATGCTGCGCAGGTGGCTGAACGCCTCAAACCCGGCTTTGCCGTGGTAGCCGCCCATGCCGCTGTCGCCCACGCCGCCAAACGGCATGGCGCTGGTAGCCAGGTGGATGATGGTATCGTTCAGGCAGCCGCCGCCAAAATGGCAGCGGTCCAGCACGGTGCGCTGCACGGCCTTGTCCTCGCTGAAGAGGTAGAGCGCCAGTGGGTGGGGCCGCGCTTCGATCTCGGCCAGTGCGGCGTCCAGGTCGTCGTAGGTCAGCACCGGCAGGATGGGGCCAAAGATCTCCTCGCCCATCACGGCGTCGTCCCACGTCACATCTTGCAAAATCGTCGGCGCAATGCGCAGCGCGGCCTCGTCGCCCTGGCCGCCGCACACGACTTTGGCGGGGTCGATGAGCCCCAGCAGGCGGCGGTAGTGCTTTTCGTTGATGATCTTGCCGTAGGCGGGGTTTTGCAGCGGGTCGGCGCCAAACTGGGCCGCGATCTCTTTTTGCAGCGCGGCGACCAGCTCGTCGCGCACGGCGGCGTCGCACAAAATGTAGTCGGGCGCTACGCAGGTCTGCCCGCAGTTGAGGTATTTGCCAAACACGATGCGCTTGGCCGCCAGGCCGATCTTGGCCGTGCGCTCCACAATACAGGGGCTTTTGCCGCCCAGTTCCAGCACGGCGGGGGTCAGGTGCTCTGCCGCGCAGCGCAGCACCTCTTTGCCCACGGCCTTGCTGCCGGTGAAAAAGATCATATCGAACTTCTGGTGCAGCAGGGCCTGGTTCTCGGCGCGGCCGCCGGTCACCACGCAGACATACTCGGGCGGGAAACATTCCCCAATGATCTGCGCCAGCACGGCGGCGCTGGCCGGGGCGTAGGCGCTGGGCTTGACGACGGCGGTGTTGCCGGCCGCCAGCGCGTCGATCAGCGGGTCCAGCGTCAGCAGCACGGGGTAGTTCCACGGGCTCATGATCAGCACGTTGCCGTAGGGCGACGGCGACCGGAAACTGTGCGCCGCAAACTGGGCCAGCGGGGTGGGCACCGTGCGGCGGCGCATCAGCCCGCGCAGGTGGCGCAGCATCCAGCTCAGCTCCGAAAGCGTCAGCCCGATCTCGCACATATAGCTCTCGGCGGCCGATTTGCCCAGGTCCTGCCGCAGCGCTTCGCTCAAATCGGCCTCATGCCGGCGCAGCGCGTCCTGCAGCTTGCGCAGCGCGCCGCGGCGCGCCGGGTAAGAAAGCGTGTGCCCGGCGGCGTAATACTCACGCTGCCGTGTCAGTATGGTCTCGATCTCGTTTTGCGTCATGGCCGGGCGCCTCCTGCACCAGTTCGTACATTTTCTGCAATTCTTCGGGGCCCCACAGCACCGGTACCGGGTACAGCGGGTTGGCTTCGTGGTCGGCGTAGCGGGCCAGCTGGGGGATATCCTCGCTCAAAATGCCGGGCAGCGTCTCGGGGATGTCCATGGCGGCGTTCATCGCCTCAATGGCCTCAATAAACGTTTTGGCGGCTTCCTCGTCGCTGGCGGCGCTGCTGACGCCGGCGGCCCGGGCCAGTTCGGCCAGCTTTTTCCAGGCGGCGGGGCCGTAGGCTTTCAGCACCACGGGCAGCAGCACGCTGTTGGCCAGCCCGTGGGCGATGCCGTACCGCCCGCCCAGGCTGTGCGCCACGGCGTGCACATAGCCTACGTAGCTTTTGGTAAACGCCGTGCCCGCCAGGTAGGCCGCGCGCAGCATGTTGGCGCGGGCGTCGCGGTCGTGGCCGTTAAAGTAAGCCTCGGGCAGGTTGGCAAAGATCAGCTGTACGGCCTCGATGGCGGCGGCGCGGGTGCCCTTGGTGGTGGAACGGCCAATGTAGGCTTCCACCGCGTGGGTCAGCGCGTCCATGCCGGTGGTGGCCGTCAGGTGCGGCGGCAGGCCCAGCGTCACGTCGGGGTCCAGCACCGCATAATGCGGGATCAGCGCAAAATCGTTGATGGGGTATTTGTGGTGGATCTTTTCGTCGGTGATCACGGCGGCCAGCGTCGTCTCGCTGCCGGTGCCGGCCGTCGTCGGCACGGCGATCAGCAGCGGCAGGCGGCGCAGCACCTGCAGCAGCCCCTCCATGCGGGCCAGCGGCTTGTTGGGCCGCACAATGCGCGCGCCCAGCGCTTTGGCGCAGTCCATCGAGGACCCGCCGCCAAACGCGATCAGGCCTTGGCAGCCGTTTTCCAGGTAGAGCATGCGCGCCTGCTCGACGTTGGCCACCGTGGGGTTGGCCACGGTGCCGTCGTACACCACGCAGCGGATGTGCGCGGCTTTCAGCAGTTCTTCCAGGTGGGCGGTCAGGCCCAGCCCGCGCACGCCGGCGTCGGTCACCAGCATCACGCAGTCGATGTCGTGCGCGCGCAGCACGGCGGGCACGCCGCCCACGCCGCGGATCAGCTCCGGCTCACGGTAGGGCAAAAACGGCAGGGCGATGCGCATGCCGGCCTGGAACACGCGGCAAAACACTTTTTTCAAAACGTTCACAAAACGTCATCCTTTCCTTGGCGCGCCCGGGGCGCGTCCTTGTAAAGGATAGGACAAAAACTGCCAAAGTGTCAAGTAGAACTTTCTAAAACAACGCCGCTGTTTTTGGTAAAAGTGACGAACAACCGCACATCTGTACAAAGTGGAAGCTGCCGGGCAAAAAGTGCCCGCCGGGCGTGCTGGCCAGCGCACCCGGCGGGGCAATGCGGTTGTGGGTTCATTCGCTTTGCAGGGCGTGCACGGCCAGGCAGGCCAGGCCCAGCCCCAGCAGCGGCATGGCCTGCTGCGGCGTCAGCGCGCCCAGCGCCGAAAGCGCCGCCACGGCCACGCCCATGGCCAGCGCCACCGCTTTCAGGATGGTATCCACCAGCGCGCCGGGCGTTTTGCCGGGCTGTTTTTCGCTGCGGCCCTGCATCAGTTCGTCCAGCGTCAGGCCCAGCGCGTCGGCCAGCGCGGGCAGCGTGTTGATGTCGGGGCAGGCCAGGTCGCGCTCCCATTTGCTCACGGCCTTGTCGGTCACGCCCAGCTGCGCGGCCAGGTCCAGCTGGGTCATGCCTTTCTGTTTGCGGTTCTCGGCGATCAGGGCGCCCAGGGTCTTTTTGGCGTTCATAGCGGCAGTCTCCTTTTGCTTTTTGCTTGCCCCTATTGTACCGGCAACGGGCCAAAACCGCAACCGACCAGCGGTTTCCCGCGCTCGACCGTTGGTAGAGCGGCGGTAGAATGGCGCAGCGGCGCGCTTTTTTGCGCGGCGCGGCATACGGCGCGCCGCGGACGCATAGGCTTGGCGGGGGTGAAACGTATGTTGCCATTGTTGACGGTGTTTTTGCAGGCGGCGGCTTCGCACATTCTGTATCTGGCGCTGCATCTCGAGACCGGCAGCTTCCCGCGGCCGCTGCCGCCCGCCAAAGAGCGCGCGGCCTTTGCGGCGCTGCGCGCTGGCGGGGCGGGCAGCGCCACCGCGCGCGATTTGCTGATCCGCCACAACCTGCGCCTGGTGGCGCACGTGGCCAAAAAGTATTACGCGGCCAGCGCCGGGCAGGACGACCTGATCTCCATCGGCACCATCGGGCTCATCAAGGCGGTAGACACCTTTGACCCCGCGCGCGCCAGCAAATTTTCCAGCTACGCCAGCCGCTGTATCGAAAACGAACTGCGCATGGAGTTGCGCCGCATCCGGCGGCAGGGGCAGCCGGTTTCCCTGCAGGAGCCGCTCGAGGGCAGTGCTCAGCTGACGCTGGCCGACACGCTGCCCGACCCCGAGGATATGGCCGGCGGCTGCGAGCAGCGCGCCGACGCCGCGCGCCTGCGCGAACTGGTGCGCCGCCTGCCTGCGCGCGACGCACGCATTTTGGCGCTGCGCTACGGGCTGGACGGCACGCCGGCGCTGACCCAGCAGCAGGCGGCCGAGCGCCTGGGCATCAGCCGCAGCTACGTTTCCCGCATCGAAAAGCGCGCGCTGCAAGCCTTGCAGCGCGCGTGGGGCGGGGAAGGCTAAGTTGAATTTGGCTTTCCTGCGTTCCGGTCTGCGAAAGCGGTTCCCAATGGCGTACCCGTGTGTAGGGCGGTGACGAGGCCCCTTGCAACCGTGCGTCGGGAAAGGGGGGTTTTTGCCGGGGCGCGGGCAACAGGCTCCTTTTCTTTTGCCGTCCGCCGTGCTATACTGGAAAAAACGCCTTGTAGGAGGGAACGACTTATGCGCAAAAACTTTGGCCCCAAACCCTGGACCTATCCCCAGCCGGTGTTCATTCTGGCGGCGTACGATGCCGACGGCGTGCCCAACGCCATGAACGCGGCCTGGGGCGGCATCAGCGACGATGCGCAGATCTCGCTGTGCATCAGCGCCGGGCACAAAACGACCGCCAACATTCTGGCCAGCGGGGCGTTCACCGTCAGCATGGCCACCGTCGACCAACTGGCGGCCTGCGACTATGTGGGCGTCGTGTCCGGCAACGAAGTGCCCGACAAACTGCAAAAGGCAGGGTTCCACACCACCTGTTCGCAGTTCGTCCATGCGCCGCTTATCGAGGAACTGCCGATGGCCGTGGAGTGCCGCCTGCTCAGCTACGACCCCGAAAGCTGCCGCCTGGTGGGCGAGATCGTCAACGTCAGCGCCGGGGAAGCGGTGCTGGACGCGGACGGCAAGATCGACCCGGACAAACTGTGCCCCATCACCTTTGACCCCATCCACAACACCTACCGCCCGCTGGGCGCGCCGGTGGGCCGCGCCTTCCACGACGGCCTGGCGCTGAAGTAAAAGGGGGCGGCCATGGAACTCAAAAAAATCTGGCTGTCCGCGGGCAGCGGCCCCAAAAACCGGTATGCGCTGCGCCTGCTGGGCAGTGTGGCGGGCATCGTGGTGCTGGCGGTGGTGCTGGTGGGCGGCGGGACCGTGCTGTGCTACCGGCTGGGCTGGCCGCAGGAAGTGTTTTTGCTGGCGCTCTGCCTGGGCGTTACGGCGCTGGCCGTGGGGCTGGCCCTGGCGGCCGGGCGGCGCGCCGCGCGGGATGCGACGGTGTTCTTCCTGACCGGGGACGACCGCCTCTACGCGGTGGATGCGCGGCGGCTCTCTTACCACGGGGACGGCGGCCCCGTGCGCTTTGCGCGCGGCACGCTGCAGACCCAGGCGTTTTTGCGCAAACTGGCGGCGCAGCCGGGCATCCCCCAGGGGGCCGATGAGATCCTGCGGGTGCAGAACCTGAAACAGAACGCCGCGTCCTGCGCCGTCGTCTGCGAGGCGCGCCACCCCAACGGCCGCACGGTGCGTCGCACCTATTTCTTGTACAAAGACCTGCCGGACGGGGACCTGCTGCTGCGCGAATTGGAGCGCCGCCAGACCTGGCAGAGCGACCTGGAACCCGCTGCGGACCACGGTGCGCTGTACATCCTGCTCAGCGCGGTGGCGCTGGCGGCGCTGGGGGCGGTGTGTGCGCTCAGCCACCCGGCGGTGGCGCGGCTGCCGCAGGCGCTGTACTTCCCCTGCCTGGGGGCGGCGTTCGCGGCGCTGTGGGCGCTTGTCTACTTTGTCGTGCGCCGGCGCCGGGGCGAGTGAACGCCCGGCACAGAAGTATAAAGGTTTAAAGAAAAAAGCGGTTGCCCCCTTACGAGCGGGGCGGCCGCTTTTGATTTGCCGTGTATTCCGTTGCCCGCGGCTTGCCGGGGCGCTGGGCTGAAAAGACTTGCCGCAATCAACGCGATATTGCCGCTATGGCTTTTGCGCTTCTAGCTCGCCCAGAGGGCAGATCGTTCGCCCTCTCTTTTGGGCGATAGCAGCAAATTTGGCGGCGCCACCCCAGGGGTGGGTGACGTATGTCACCACAAAATCGGCCTGTTCGATCATCCAGTGGTTGCGCCGGTCGATCGCAAACCGCTTGGGGACGTTTTCTAGTCCGGCGGGTAACAGTGTATCCGGGCCGCCGTCCGCCGGTTTGCGGGGCATATACGCCAAAACAATGCGGCAAATGACTTCGGGGTGTGTCGCTTTCAGTTCATTCAACACCGCGTACGCCATAGCGTCAAAACGGCCTTGGTTGCCGACGTAGAACACGGTCACGCCGCGCCGCTCGATCAGTTCGGTCAAAACCTGATGCAGGCGGCAGCGCACCGACGCAGGGCAGTCCCGGTGCCCAAAAAACGTGCAGGCCAACATTTTTGCTTCATCCTTTGGAATTGACCAGTATAACGGTCAATATCTGCTCTCAATATAGCATACGATAAAGGCAGTTGCAACCAATACTGGTCAATCGTGTGCGAGGTAGAGCATGGAGCAAAAAATCCGGCGGGACCGCAATATGGGGGAGAATCTGCGGCGGCTGCGCAGAGAGAAACATATCTCACAAGAAAAGCTGTGCGCCGAGCTGCAGCGCCGCGGCTGTGATATTGGCCGCACGACCTATGCAAAGTATGAATCGGGGGAATTGAATATCCGCGCCAGCGTATTGATCGAACTGCGGAAATTCTACGGTTGTCCCTACGATGCATTTTTTGCGGGCCTGGAGGAAGAAACGGATTGAGAAAAGTGTCCGCCACAGAGATATACGGGAACTATAAAGCAAAGGCAGCCGCCCCTGTTTAAGGGGCGGCTGCTCGGTCTTTTTGTGTGGTTTTTGCCGTGCTTACCTGATCATGCCGCTGGCGGCGATGGCCGCCACCGCCTGCTCGATGCGCTGTACCGGCATCGTCAGCGCAAAACGCACATACCCTTCTCCGCTGGGGCCAAAGCTGGAGCCCGGCGTGCAGATGACGCCGGCTTTTTCGATCAGCTGCAAACAAAAGTCCATGCTGCTGGCATACCCGGCGGGCACCGGCGCCCACACAAACATGCTGCCGTGGCTGTCGGGCACGTCCCAGCCGATGCCGCGCAGCCCGCCGCACAGCGCGTCGCGGCGGCGCTGGTACTCGGCACATTGGGCGCGCACGCTGTCCAGCGGGCCGGTCAGCGCGGCGATGGCCGCTTTCTGGATGGGGATAAACATGCCAAAGTCGATCTGTGTGCGCAGCTTTTTGCAGGCGGCGATGACGTCGGCGCGCCCCACCAAAAAGCTGATGCGCGCGCCGGTGACGTTGAAGCTCTTGCTCAGGCTGAAAAACTCCACCGCGCACTCTGCCGCGCCGGGGGTGTTGAAGATGCTGCCGCCGTGCACGCCGTCAAAGATGATGTCGCTGTAGGCGTTGTCGTGCACCAGCAAAATATCGTACCGGCGGCAGAAATCCACCAGCTCGGCGTACAGCTCCGGCGTGCCGACGCTGCCCACCGGGTTGGCCGGCAGGCTGACGAGCATCAGCTTGGCCTGGCGGGCGACCTCCTCGGGGATGGCGCGCACGTCGGGCAAAAAGCGGTTCTCCTTCGTTAAGCGGTAGTACCAGGGCTTGGCGCCGCCCAGCATCGTGCCGGTCATGAACACGGGGTAGCAGGGGTCGGGCAGCAGCACGACGTCGCCGTCGTTGCACAGCGCCAGGCCCAGGTGGCCAATGCCGTCCTGGCTGCCGGAAAAACTCATCACCTCGTCGGGCGTCAGGCCCGCAACGCCAAACCGGCGCTGGTAGTACGCGCAGACGGCCTGCAGCATCTCGGGCAGGTCGCGCAGGCTGTATTTCCAGTTTTCGTCGTCCTGCGCGGCGTCGATGAGCGCCTGCTTGATGTGCGGCGCGGGGGCGAAATCCGGCGTGCCGACGCTTAAATTGTACAAATGGCGGCCCTGCGCTTCCAGCGCGACCTTTTTGTCGTTGAGCGCGGCAAAGATCTCGGGGCCGAACAGCTCCAACCGGTGGGAAAATTCCATGCCAAAAACCTCGATTCCGAACGTAAAATGGGAAGTATTGTTTTATTATAATACCGCGCCGCGCGCCTTGCAAGCCTTGCCGCGGCGCGGTATAATGGGCGGGAGATCAAGCGAAACGGGGGAACACGATGGACAAGCAAAACCGTATGGCGGCGGCCTGCCTGCTGTGCGGCATTGCGGCGGCCGGGCGCGCGCTGCTGGCAATGCCGGATGCCGCGGGCCTGCAGGAACTTTCGCTGACGGCGCTGGCGGTGGTGGGGTACCTGCTGGTCTGCCGCCGTACGGCGCTGCCGCTTATATGCGGCGCCGCGCAGCTGGCGCTGGAACTGGTGCTGTGCGGCAGCCAAAGCGGCGGGGCCTGGGTCTGGCTGCTGCCTGCGCTGCGCGCGGCCGACCTTTGGCTGCTGCTGGCGGCCTGCTGGCGCATGCTGCGCCTGGCCGGCCAGCCGTCCCGCGCCATGCCGGCCGCGGCCGCCGTGCCGCTGGCGGTGTATACGGTGGCGCGCTTTGTGCCGCAGGCGTCGCCGGCGGCGGGCATCAGCTTTGTGGCGTTCAGCGTCCTGCTTTTGTGGTACGCCGTGCTGATGCTGCGCGCCTACAGCGCGGCGCGCGCCCAAAAGTGACCGCCGCCGCGCTTTTGTGCCCTGCCAAGGTTGTAGAATCCGCGCAGATATGCTATACTGATTCCATCTATTGGATGCCAGACTGGGAAAGAAGGTCTTTGTATGATCCCCTTTAATGTGCCCCCCTGTGTCGGGGAGGAACTGGAATACGTCAAGCAAGCCATCGATTCGCATAAGATCTGCGGCGACGGCGCGTTCACCAAAAAGTGCAACGCCTGGCTGGAAGAGCGCTTCCACGCGCAAAAGGTACTGCTGACCACCAGCGGCACCACCGCGCTGGATATGGCGATGCTGCTGTGCGGCCTGCAGCCCGGCGACGAAGTCATTTTGCCCAGCTACACCTTCTCCAGCACGGCGACTTCGGCGGTGCTGGCCGGGGCCAAGCTGGTGTTTGTGGACATCCGCCCCGACACGATGAACATCGACGAGACCAAGATCGAGGCCGCCATCACCGACCGCACCAAGGTCATCATGGTCGTGCACTACGCCGGCGTTGCCTGCGAGATGGACACCATCATGGACATCGCCCGCCGCCACGGCCTCAAAGTGGTCGAGGACGCGGCCCAGGGCGTCATGAGCCAGTACAAGGGCAAGGCGCTGGGCACCATCGGCGATTTTGGCTGCTACTCTTTCCACGAGACGAAAAACTACTCGATGGGCGAGGGCGGCGCGCTGCTCATCAACGACCCCGCCTACAATGAACGCGCCGAGATCCTGCGCGAAAAAGGCACCAACCGCGCCAAATTCTTCCGCGGCCAGGTGGACAAGTACACCTGGGTGGATTTTGGCGACAGCTACCTGCCCAGCGAGCTCAACGCCGCCTACCTGTGGGCGCAGCTGCTGCGCGCGGACGAGATCAACGACGACCGCATGCGCAGCTGGGACGCCTACCGCGAAGCGTTCGCCCCGCTGGCCGCCGCCGGCAAGGTGGAACTGCCCACGGTGCCCGCGGGCTGCGTGCACAACGCGCACATGTTCTACCTCAAGTGCAAAGACCTTGCAGAGCGCACCGCGCTGATCCAGTACCTGAAAGACAACGAGATCCTGGCGGTGTTCCACTATATCCCGCTGCACTCCGCCCCGGCGGGGCGCAAGTTCGGCCGCTTTGACGGCGAGGACCGCTATACCACCCGCGAGAGCGAGCGCCTGGTCCGCCTGCCGCTGTACTACGGCCTGACCGAGGCGGACCGCAACCGTGTGATCGAACATGTGCTGGCGTTCTACGCGCAGTAAGGCCCTGGGGCTGACGGCGGCGGTGGCCGCGGCGGCGCTGGCGTTCCTGCTGTTGTATGGGTGGGCGGTCTACCGCGTGCCTGTCACCGACATTTATCTGCCCGCCAGCTCCTGGAGCGATGAGGTCGTCTACAGCAAGCAGCTGGCGGCCGTCGTGCAGTACGGCGCGCCGCAGGGGTATTTCGGCTTTAATGAGTCCCACGCCCCCATCGGTACCTTTGCGGCGTGGGGCCCGGCCATCTTTTGGATGTACGCGCTGCCGGGGCTGCTGCTGCGCGGGCAGAACGCCTTTATCTGGTGCAACCTGTTTTTTGCCGTGGCGGGCTGGGTGGTGTTTGCCCGGGCCGCGCGGCTCAAAGCCTGGCAGCAGGCGGCGTTCGCCGTGGCGCTGGGGTGTTTGAACGCGCCCATACGCTATATCTTTTCCGCCATGCAGGAGCCGCTGCACTACGCCCTGGTGCTGGCGGTCACCGGCACGGCGGTATGGGTGCGCCGCACCGGCCGCCGCACGGCCTGGGCGGCGCTGTGCCTGCTGTGCGCGGCGGCCACGCTGGCGCGCCCCTACAACGCGGCGCTGTGGCTGTACCCGCTGGCATTGGCCTGGCCGCGCCGCCGGACCGTTGCGGGCTGCCTGGCCGGGGCGGCGGTCTCGCTGGGCGGCACGCTGGTGCTGATGAGCCGCTTTTACGCGCCCTATTTCTTTGAGAATGTCGACCTTGCGCCGCTGCGCATGCTCGCGCATTTTGAGGTGCTCTCGGCCGTGCGCTACACGGCCGGCAAGCTGGCGGCGGCGCTGACCCAGGCCGGGCAGGAGATCGCCGGCGCGCTGGCCGGGCAGGGGGGCGGCTACTACCTGGCGTTCGCCCTGCTGGCGGTGCTGACGCTGGCCTGCCTTGTGTGGGACGCGTATCACCGCCGCCCGCTGTTCTGGAAAACCTGCGCCCTGACGGTGGCGCTGGCCGTGTTTTTGGCGCTGATGCTTTTGTACCGCACGGCCGAGGCCTCGCGCCATACGCTGGTGCCGGACATTTTGCTGCTGGCCGCACTGCTGCTGGAAAACCCCCGCCCGGCTGCGGGGGCGGCCGCCGGTGCGGCGGCGCTGGCGCTGGCCGGTGTGCTGGCGCTGACCGCCAACGGCGGTTTCGCCCTGCCGCCCTACCGGGCGGAGCTGGCCGCCGAAGTCGACGCCCTGCACGCTGCGCTGGCCGAGAGCCAGCAGGCGGTGACCGGCAGCGACCCGTGGGACCGCACCATCGCCTATTCCTTTGGCGACGCGGCGGCTGTGGGCATGCTGTATGCCGCGCCCGACGGCATGGGCCTGCAGTTTGACGAAGCCGCCTACCTGCAGGATACCGACCACACCATCTATGCGCGTTATATGATGACGAGCCCCGGCAGCGAGGTCGAACAGCGCCTGCTGGCGGAGGGCTGGACGCTGCTGTACCAGGGAGAATACGCTACTGTTTATGAACGGCCGTAAGGAGGGCCCGGTGGATATGCAACACCTGCCGATCATCACAGGGGAAAAGGTCGTCCTGCGCCCCATCACCGACGCCGATACCGACCGCATCGTGGCCTGGCGCAACACGCCGTCGGTCATGCAGAACTTTATCTTCCGCCAAAAATTCACGCCCGAGATGCACCGCGACTGGCTGGCCACCAAGGTGGCCGCCGGCCGGGTCGTGCAGTATATCATAGAGGATAAGGCCGCCGGCCGCGCGGTCGGCTCGGTCTATTTCCGCGATGTGGACCCCGTGAACCACAGCGCCGAGTACGGCATCTTTATCGGGGAGGAAAGCGCCCGCGGTAAAGGCTTTGGCACCGAGACCGCGCGCCTGTTTACCGCGTTCGGCTTTGCGCAGCTGGGGCTGCACCGCATCAGCCTGCGCCTGCTGGCCGGCAACGAACCCGCGCGCCGCAGCTATGAAAACGCGGGCTTTGCCGTAGAGGGCGTCTTCCGCGATATGGTGCTGCTGGACGGGCAGTACCGCGATGTGGTGTTTATGGCCCGGCTGGCCCCGCCCCAAAAGGAGAAGTAAATTGGCTACGACCGTAAAAAAATGGCTGCAAAAGACCCCCAACGCGCTGCTTTGCGTATTGGGGGCGGCTGCGTTTTTGCTGGCCTTTTGCACGCTGGCCTACCGCACGCCGCTGACCGAAGTGTGGATGGCGCCCAACATCGACAATGACGAGGTCATCTACAACCGCCAGGTCGTCAGTGTGCTGACCCACGGCGGGCCGCAGGGGTATTTCGGCTACGACGAGACCCACGCCGCCCTGGGGCGCTACGGCACCTGGGGCCCGCTGCTGATCTGGGCGTATGCGCTGCCGGGCTTTTTGTTCGGCGCGGGGGTCAACACGGTGTTCTGGTGCAACCTGCTGTTTACGGCGGCGGGCATCGCGGTGTTTGCCCGGGCCGCGCGCCTGACGGTATGGCAGTGCGGCGTGTTCGCCGCCGCGCTGGTGTGTGCCTGGGCGCCGCTGTCGGCGGCCGTCAGCGGCGGGTCGGAACCGCTGCACTACGCGCTTTGTTTCTGCGTTGCCGGGGCGGCGGCTGCGCTGGGCCGCGGGTTTTCCCGCAGGTGGCTGGCGCTGGCCGTGGCGGCCTGCGCGCTGGAAACGATCTTCCGCCCTTATGCGCTGCTGCTGTGGGTGTTCCCGCTGGCGGCGGTGTGGCGCTGCGGCCGGCGCCCGCGCGCGGTCTGCCTGGCGGCGGCCCCGCTCAGCTTTGCGGCGGCGCTGTTTTCCATGATGCAGCTGTCGGCACCGTATTTCAGCAGCGGCGGCATGGATTTTGGCGCATGGCAGCTGCTGGCCCGGGCCGATGTTGCCGGGGCGGTGCAGCACGCGCTGGCGCACGCCGCCAAAGAATGGCGCACGGCCTGGGTAGGGGGCATTTTGCCTACGCTGCAGGGCGACGCGCAGTACGTCGGCGTGGGCTGCGTGGCGTTTGCGGTGCTGCTGGCGGTCACGGCGGTATGCCTGGCGTATGACCTGCGCCGCGGCCGCCCCTGCCGCCTGAAACTCTGCGCGCTGGGGTTTGCACTGGCCGTGGCGCTGGTGCTGCTGTTTATGTACAACATCGCGCCGCGCCACTTGACATTGCTGTGCGTGCTGCTGCTGGCGGCCCTGGCGGCCGAGGATGCGCCCCGCGCCGTCGTCTGGCTGCCGGTGCTGGCCGTGCTGCTGCTGCCGCTGCAGGCGCAGCGCAGCAGCTTGTCCACCTGGTTCCCCGAGATGGGCGACCAGGTCGCCGCCGTGGAGGCCGCCCTGGCCGAAAGCCAGCAGGCGGTGGACAGCGCCGATGCGTGGGACCACACGCTGGCCTATGCCTACGACGACGGCGTCTACCACGGGTACCTCTACGGCGTGCCGGCCGGCATGGGCATCCAGTTCGACTTCAACACCTACCTGGCCGACGCGGCCAACCCCATCCGCTCGCGCTATGCGATGGTCGGCCATGGCACCGACGCCGAGGCCCGCCTGCTGGCGGACGGCTGGCAGGAACTGGTCTCGACCGAAGAATTGATCGTCTACGAGCGGCCGGACGCCGCACAGGAATAAAGAAGGGAAACAGAATGCAGAAAATCTCCTACGTGATCCCGTGCTACCGGTCGGAGCATACCCTCCCCGCGGTGGTGGGCGAGATCACGGCCAAAATGCAGACGCTGCCGCAGTATGACTATGAGGTCATCCTCGTCAACGACTGCTCGCCCGACGATACCCTCGGCACGATCCGCCGCCTGGTGGCGGCCGACGCCCATGTGCAGGGCGTCGACCTGGCGCGCAATTTCGGCCAGCATGCGGCGCTGATGGCGGGCTTCCACCAGTGCAGCGGCGACATCGTCGTCTGCCTGGACGACGACGGCCAGACCCCGGCCGATGAGGTCGACCGTCTGCTGCAAAAGCTGGACGAAGGGTGCGACGTCGTGTATGCCTGCTACGACAACAAGCAGCAGGCCGGCTGGCGCAACCTGGGCAGCTGGGTCAACAGCAAAATGACCGAGATCATGCTGGGCAAACCGCCGCAGCTCGTCGTCAACAGCTACTTTGCCGCCCGCCGCTTTGTGGTGGAGGAGATGCTGCGCTACGAGCATTGCTACCCCTATGTCATCGGCCTGGTGCTGCGCACGACCAAAAACATCGGCAACGTGCCGGTGCACCACCGCGCGCGGGAGGAAGGCCGTTCCGGCTATACCCTGGGCAAGCTGCTGGGGCTGTGGATGAACGGCTTCACCTCGTTTTCGGTCAAGCCGCTGCGCATTGCCACCTACTTTGGCACGCTGTCGGCGCTGGCGGGGTTCCTTTACCTGATCTTCATCATCATCAACCATTTTACGCGCCACACCGCGCCGCTGGGCTGGGCGTCCACCACGGCGCTGCTGCTGCTTTTGGGCGGCATGATCCTGCTGGTGCTGGGCCTGATCGGCGAGTATGTCGGCCGCATCTACATGTGCGCCAACGCCGCGCCGCAGTATGTCGCGCGCGAGTATCTGCGCCATGACGGCGGGGAGGCGCAGCCATGAAACAGCGTGCCAAATGGTTTTTGCTGCTGCACGTCATCCTGGGCATCTACGCCGGCAGCAGCGTGTGCAGCAAGCTGGCGGCGCGGCAGCCCTTCCTCAGCGCGGCGTTCGTGCTGCTGTACGGCGGCATGCTGCTGGCGCTCGTCGTCTACGCGCTGGGCTGGCAGCAGGTCATCAAACACCTGCCGCTGACCACCGCCTACGCCAACAAAGCCGTCACCGTCGTGTGGGGCATCGTGCTGGGCGCGCTGCTGTTTGGCGAAAGCGTCACCCCCCGCCAGCTGCTGGGCGCGGCGGTCATCATCGCCGGCATCGTACTGTTTGTGCGGGCCGACCAGAAAGAGGAGGGCGGCCAATGACCCAAGCACAGCTGCCCTACGTGCTGCTGTATCTGGGCAGCACGTTTCTGGCGTCCGTCTCGCAGGTGCTGCTTAAAAAAGCGGCACTGCGCGAGCACAAGTCCCTGCTGGCCGAATACACCGACTGGCGCGTACTCCTGGGTTATGGGCTGTTTGTGGCCTGCACGCTGCTGACGATGCTGGCCTACAAGGGCGTGCCGCTCAACGTCGGCCCTGTGCTGGAAGCCACCGGCTACCTGTATGTGACGGTGTTCGGCGTCGCGATCTTCCACGAGAAGATGGACCCCAAAAAGATCCTGGCGCTGGCGCTGATTTTGGCCGGCATCGTGATCTACGCTTTGTAAATACGGCAACACAAAACCCCTGCGCATCCGTTGTGGAGCACAGGGGCTTTTTTATGTAACGGGTTCAGCGCCATTGCGGCAGCCGGCGGCGGCGCAGCGTGCGGCGCGGCAAAGCGTCGGTTTGCAGCAACGTGGCGGCGTAGTCCAGCGCGGCGGCCAGCAAGATGCCAAACACCACGTCGATGACGCTGTGCTGTTTCAGCAGCATCGTGGACGCCGTAATGGCCAGGCACAGCGCCGCGGCGGCCGGGCGCATCCAGCGCAGGCGCGGCGCGTCGAACAGGCGGCTGCGGTAGTAGGCCAGCATCAGCGTGACCGAGTTGAAGACGTGGATGGACGGGCAGACGTTGGTGGGCGTGTCGTGCCGGTAGAGCGCGCGCACGGCGTGTGCGAACACATCGTCGCCCGGCACAAAGTGCGGGCGCAGGCTCACGCCGTTGGGCACCACGGCAAAAAACAGAAGCGAAAGCGTCATGCCGGTAAACAGCGGCAGGCACAGCCGCCAAAAATCCGCCCGCGGCGCGCGCCGCAGCAGCAAAAACAGCGTGAACGGGATCCACGGGAACCACAGCGCATACGGCACGATGGCGTACTTGCAAAAGGGGATCCATTCATCCAGCTGGCAGTGCAGCCACAGGTCCGGCACGCGGACCAGGTGCTCCAGCAGGGAAAAGCAGGTCAGGTAAAACACAAGATACAACGCCATGAACCCGACAGGATGGCGCGCACACCAGTTACGCATAGATAAAACTCCTTTTTGGGCGATACCGGCTGGCGATGCCTTATTATACGCCGCCGGGCCGGCCGGCCGCAAGCGCAAAACGCGACAAGAAAACCCGGTGCGTGCGCCTGGAATTTGTCGCTTTTGACACGGCGGGGGCCGGGCGGCCGTGCCAGGGGACTCTATCTACTATAACGATGCAAATGGGATGATTTTTGCGGGGATTTGCAAATTTTTTGAAAAATTCAGCCCTTTGCCGTCCGGTTCTGCGGCGCGCGCCGGCGCAGCAGCGCATACCCCAGGCAGCCCAGCGCGCACAGGGCCGAGAGCGCCTCGCACCCGCGCCACCAGGCGGGGGACTGCCAGGCGATGGCGATGGTGCCGCTGTACCCGGCGGGGATCGTCAGCACCACGCGCGCATTTTCGCCGCTGGCGACCGCAAAGGCCTCGCCGGTGGCGGTGTCGGCGGCGGTATAATGCCCGTAGTTGAAGAGGGGCACCGAGATATCGGCCGTTTCCCCGGCGTTTTGGACGCTCAGGTAGGCGACGCCCCCGCGCTTTTCGTAGCCGGTCAGCGTCAATTCCTCGCTGCCGGGTTTGGGCTGTGCCCAGACCGTCTCATACAGGCTCGTGCCGTCGATCATATACTCGCCCACGCCGGCGTCCCGCGTGCCGTCCCGGCTCAGGGTGTTGGCCGTCGTCTCGGTGCAGCCCAGCAGCTGCATCTGGAACACCCCCACGCCCAGCGCGCAGCACACGGCCAGCGCGGCGGCGGCCGCGCGCGCAGCCTGCGGGCGGTGCTGCCGCCAAACGCCCAGCGCCAGCAGCGCGGCCAGGCACAGCAGCAGCGTGGCAAACGCCAAAAAGCGCCACGGGTACTGGAACGTCCCGGCGGCTTTGCCGGCCGCCGCGCCCAGCCAGCTTTCCACAAAATCCCAGGGGAAGGCCTGCAGCGCCAGCACGGCGGCCAGTGCGGCGCAGCCCACCGCGCTGCGCAGCGCGGTGGGCTGCGCCCAGCGGCCGCGCCGCCAAAGGCAGACGGCCGCCAGCGCCAGGCCCAGCAGCAGCGGCAGGCCCAAGGTCAAACTCATATCGGTGGAAGTACCGGCCGCGGTGCCGCCAAAGCCGGGGCCAAAGGGGTTCAGCAGCTGCATCAGGGTCAGGCCCTCGCGCTGGGGCTTGCCCACCAGCGCGCCGTTGACCTGCAGCGGCGTCGTGGCGGCCGTCTGCAAAAACGGCAGCAGGAACCAGGCGCTCAGCCCGGCGGCCAGCGCCGCGGCCTTGGCCCAGGCCAGCAGGCGGGCGGGCGCCAGCGTCTTGCGCAGGTGCAGCAGGCAGAACAGCAGCAGAAACGCGGCCGTCAGCCCGGTCGAGATCAAGTGGCACTGCACCAGCGCGGCCATGCCCAGCGCCAGCGGCGCCCATTGGGCAAAGCGCGGTTTTTCGCAGGTGTAGATCTCATACACGCCCAGCAGCACCAGCGGCAAAAAGGTCATGGCGGTATACTCGCCCACCGCGGCGCGGAAGTATACGCACACCAGCCGGTAGCTGGAAAGCGTGTACAGCGCCGCGCCCAGCACGCCCAGGCGGCGGCTGCCGGCCATGCGCGCAAAGCACAGGTAGCTCAGCCCGGTGCACGCCAGCGTCACGGCGAACACATAGGCCTGGTAACAGACGCGCAGCGGCAGCCAGGCGTTGTACAAAAGCGCGGGCAGCGTCAAAAACAGCTCGCAGTAGCACAGCGGGTTGATGTACCCGTAGCCGTTCAGCGAGGTGGTGGCCATGCGCACCGGCACCTGCCCGTAGGAAAGCTCGGCCGCCATCGCCGCGATGCGCTGCAGGTGGTAGCCTAGGTCATGCCCGAAATACAGCCGGTCTGCAAACAGCGGCAGGCAGGCCGCCAGCGTGATGCCCAGCAGCGCCAGCGGCAGCCGCAGCGCACGGCGGCGGGCCGCGCCGCCCTCGCCCACGCAGGCAAACAGCAGCCACCACAGACCGTCCAGCGCCGCAAACGCCAGCGCAAAACACAAAAGCCGCGTCACGCGGTAGACCGGCTGCTCGGTCAGCGTGATGCCGTACAGGTACAGCTGGCCTTCGCCGTACTGCAGGGTGGCGGTCAGATCGTCCAGCCGCGCCCCGGCGCTGACCCACAGCCGCGTCGTGGCGCTGCGGTGGCCGTCGTCCAGCGTCAGCGGGTCGGCCGTGACGGCGGACGGCACTTTCTGGGAGGCAAACGTCAGGCTGCCCGCGCTGTTCTGTACGTTAAAGGTCGGCGCGTCGGGCGTCTGGCAGGAAAAATACTCCACCGTCACCTCGTACGCGCCGGCAGCCACCGATGCCGGGGCCGAGGAAAACGTCACTTCCTCCTCGCCGGTATACGCGCCGTCGTTGTACACCTCCAGCGCGCCGCTGTCCGCGTTCACGGCGGCAATATCGGCAAACTCGCTGGTAAATGCCGCGGGCGTCAGCGTCAGCTTGTACGGCGCGCCAAACAGCCCGGCGGCCAGGTACAGCAGCACGGCGGCCTCGGCGGCCAGCACGGCGGCAAACAGTTTGTTGCGCCGCAAAAATGCGGCAAAGCGCTGCCTTGTTTTCACGTCACAGGCCCCCTCAGCCGTCCCAGATCATGATCTTGGCGTTCAAAATCGAGTTGTCCTCCACCGTGGCGATGTAGTCGCCGCGGGCGTTGCGCTCGGTGCGGTCGCAGTCCAGCAGGCAGATGCCCCGCGCTTCCTCGCTGCCGTCGGGCAGGCGTACCGTGTATTTGATCACGGCGTTGTCGGGCACCAGCGCCCCCTGCACATAGACGCGCACGCCGTCCAGCAACTCACCGGCGTCGTCCTGCGCGCGGCCGCACCAGGCCAGGTCATACCCGCCGTAGGCGCGGTAGGTCTGGTAGCCGTACACGCTGCCCGCCAGGCCCTGCGGCACTTCGCCCGCGCCCATGACCTGGGCGTGCAGCTCCCGCCCGGCAAACCGGCTGAAGAAATAACTCTCGGCGTCGGGGTTGCTGCCCCAGACGTTCTCATTGCACAGCAGCAGGTCGTCGGCCGTCACATCGTCGGCCAGGCCGCTCTCGATGGTATGTACAAAAAAGTAGTAGTTGTCCAGGTTTTGCGCATGGTGGCTGCGCAGGCAGGCACGGGTGTAGGCGCCGTTGGCGCACAGCCCCACGGCCAGCACCCCGGCCAGCGCCAGCCGCAGCACGGCGCCGGGGGCGCGCGGCAGTTTGGCCAGCGCCCGGGCCAGCGCGGCCACCAGCACGCCCAGCAGCAGCGCCAGGCCGATGGAACTGGCCGCCGCCGGGATGTACCCCCATTTCCAGGTGATGGCTTCGGGCTGCTGGTACCGCTCGGAACACGCCAGCAGCAGCGCCGGGCCGCCCCACAGCGCAAAGCCCAGCAGACCCAGCCCGGCCAGCGTGCGGCCGGTCAGCTGGGCGCGCGCCGCGCCAAAGCACAGCGCCAGCCCGGCGGTCAGGCCCAGCAGCAGCGGCCAGATCTTGTCGCCGCTTGTGATGACGCCGGCATCCTCGCCCAGCATCAGCGGGTTCAAAAAGGGGATCGAGGCCGCCATCTGCTGCACCGTCACCCGCGCGATCTGCGGCAGATCCAGCGAGAGGGCGTTGCCGGTCGCACCGCTCCCGCCCGAGGACAGCAGGTGGAACCCCAGCGCCACGGCGCTGCCGCCCAGCACCGGCGCGCAGCCCAGCAGCCCCTGTTTCAGGCTGCGGCGGTATACCACCCACGCTGCGGCGGCCAGCACCGCGTACAGATACCCGGTCTCGTAGGTGCCGCAGCACACAAAGGCCAGCACGGCGGCCGCCGCGGCCCAGCGGCGGTGGCCGGTCGTCTGCCAGCGCAGCAGGCACAGCCAGGCGGCCATGGCCCAAAACAGCGTCTTTTGCGGCACGGCGTAGTAGCTGTACATGCCCTCGTTAAAAATGGGGGCCAGCGCCAGTGCCAGCGCAAAGCCGCCCAGCGCCAGCGTGCCGCTGCCGCCAAACCGCACGACGACGCGGCTGACCAGGTAGGCCGCGGCCGCCGTCACGCCGATGATGTACAGCCGGTAGCTCGTCAGGCTGCCAAAAAACAGCAGCGAGAACGCCGACGGGTAATGGAAGGGGAAGAACCGCACCTCTTGCAGCGTAAAATAGCGCAGCCGTTCGCCCAGGTCCTGCGCCAGGTACTGCCAAAAGGGCAGGCGCTCAAAGTCAAACAGCCATTTGTTCAGGGTCAGGCGGTCGTCGCCCTCGGGCGGGACGCTGATGGTCACGCGCAGGTACATGACGGCGCACACCAGCACCAGCAGATACCCGGCCGCCAGCAGCAGGCGGCGGTGCCGCCGGCAGGCATTGCAAAACTGTTTCATGCGGGGCCTCCTTGCCAAATTCGCACAATGTACCTTATTATAGCATGCCGCCGCACTGCGCGCAACGCAGGGGGCGGGAGCCAAAAAGGCAAACGAAAACCCCCGACGCTGCGGCGTCGGGGGAAGTGTGGTGGACGGTACAGGACTCGAACCTGTGACCTCCTGCACGTCAAGCAGATGCTCTACCAGCTGAGCTAACCGTCCGTATTGGGTTTTGCGGCCGCGTTTCTTGCGACGCCAATAATCATACCAAAGCCGGAAGAAAAAATCAAGCCCTTTTTTAGAAAAAATTCAAATTTTTTCAAAATCGCGGCGCTGTGCGCGGTGGACGGCCGCATAAAATTGTGGTATACTATATCGGTTACAGTGGGGAGGTATAGGGAAATGCGGGTACTGGGCATCGACCCCGGCTATGCGATCGTGGGCTGGGGCGTGGTGGAATATGTCGGCAACCGCTTTGCGCCCGTCGGCTACGGCGCGGTGCTGACCGAAAAAGACACCCCGTTTGAGCAGCGCCTGGCCGAAATTTACGACGCCGTCACCGATATCTGCCGCCGCTACCAGCCCGAGGCCCTCTCGCTGGAAAAACTCTACTACCAGCACAACCAGACCACCGTCATCGGCGTGGCCGAGGCGCGCGGCGTCATCCTGTTGGCGGCCGCCCAGTGCGGCGTGCCGGTGTATGAGTACACCCCCATGCAGGTCAAGCAGGCCGTCACCGGCTACGGCAAGGCCGTCAAAAAACAGATCCAGGAGATGACCCGCAGGATGCTGCGCCTGGACACCGTCCCCAAACCGGACGATACCGCCGACGCGCTGGCCATGGCCATCGCCCACTGCCATTGCAGCCGCAGCCGCCTGATGGGCACCCTGCCGCGGTAAAGAAAGGAAACTGCCATGATCTACTGCCTGACGGGCAAAATCCTCAAAAAAACGCTGGACACCGCCGTCATCAGCTGCGGCGGCGTCGGCTATGCCGTGCAGATCCCGCTTTCCACCGGCGAGGCGCTGCCCGCCCCCGGGCAGGAGGGCACGGTGTACACCGTGCTCAACGTCAGCGAGAACGACGTCTCGCTCTACGGCTTTGCGACGGAGGAACAGCGCGACTGCTTTAAGATGCTCATCGCCGTTTCCGGCGTGGGGCCCAAGGCCGGGCTGGCCATCCTCTCGGTCATGAGCCCTGAGAAAGTCGCCCTGGCCGCGTCCTCGGGCGACCACAAGGCCTTCACCAAGGCGTCGGGCGTGGGGCCCAAGCTGGCGCAGCGCATCACGCTGGAGCTCAAGGACAAAGTGGGCAAGGGCCTGGCCTCGGGCGAGGGCTTTGCCGCCGGCGGCATCGAGCCGCCGCCCCCCAGTTCGGCCCCCGCGCAGGCGGTGGCGGCGCTGGCGGCGCTGGGCTATACGCCGTCCGACGCGGCGGCGGCCGTGGCCCGCGTCGACGAGACGCTGCCCGTGCAGGAGATCATCAAAGTGGCGCTGCGCAGCCTTTCGCGCGCGCGGTAAAAGAGGGAACAGACTGTTATGAACCAAGAATATACCGTGGACCCCAGCCGCCTGGTCAGCCCCGACGCGCAGCTCAGCGACAGTGAGGAGATCAGCCTGCGCCCGCGCACGCTGGAAGAGTATATCGGCCAGGAAAAAGCCAAAGGCAACCTGCGCGTCTACCTGCGCGCGGCGCAGCAGCGCGGCGAGCCTATGGACCACATCCTGCTCTACGGCCCGCCGGGCCTGGGCAAGACGACGCTGGCCGGCATCGTCGCGCAGGAGATGGGCGTGCAGATCCGCATCACGTCGGGCCCCGCCATCGAAAAACCCGGCGACCTGGCCGCGTTGCTGACCAACTTGCAGGAGGGGGACGTCCTTTTTATCGACGAGATCCACCGCCTGTCCCGCCAGGTCGAGGAGGTGCTCTACCCCGCGCTGGAGGATTACGCCCTCGACATCATGATCGGCAAAGGCCCCAGTGCGCAGAGCATCCGCATCAACCTGCCGCGCTTTACGCTGGTGGGCGCGACCACCCGCGCCGGGCAGCTCACCGGCCCGCTGCGCGACCGTTTCGGCATCCTGCTCAAGCTCGAACCCTACAGCCCGCAGGAGCTCGCGCAGATCATCACGCGCAGCGCCGGGCTGCTGGGCATCCCCATCACCGGCGAGGGCGCGCTGGAACTGGCACGCTGCAGCCGCGGCACGCCGCGCATCGCCAACCGCCTGCTCAAGCGCGTGCGGGACTTTGCCACCGTGCAGGGCGACGGCGCCATCGACGGGCAGACCGCCGTGGCCGCCCGCAAGTGGATGGACATCGACGCCATGGGCCTGGATGAACTGGACCGCAGCCTGCTGCGCGCCATCATCGAGATGTACGGCGGCGGGCCCGTCGGCCTGGAAACGCTGGCCGCCGCCCTGGGCGAGGAGAGCGTCACGCTGGAGGACATCTGCGAACCCTACCTGATGCAGATGGGCTTTTTGACCCGCACGCCGCGCGGCCGCTGCGTCACCCGCCTTGCGTATGAGCACCTGCACATGGCGGTGCCCAAGGCCCTGCAGGGCGGGCAGCTCGACGGCCAGCAGAGCCTGTACGGGGGCTGACGCCCCCGCCCGCACAGAAGTTTTTCCGGCGCCGGGACCCCGGCGCCTGCCGCCCGCCGCAGCCCTGCGGCAAAAGGGCGTATACAACCGGCCATACGGCCACCTACAACGAAAGGACTGGATCACTATGGGTAAACTGTTTGGAACCGACGGTGTCCGCGGCGTAGCGGGCAAAGACCTGACCTGCGAGCTGGCGCTGCAGATCGGCCGCGGCACGGCGGCCGTGCTGACGCAGCTGGACGGCCACCGCCCCAAGATCCTCATCGGCAAGGACACCCGCGTCTCCGGCGATATGCTGGAGTCGACGCTGGCCGCCGGTTTGTGCAGCGTCGGCGCCGACGTCGAGCTGCTGGGCGTCATCCCCACGCCGGGCGTCGCCTACCTGGTGCGCAAGTACAACGCCGACGCCGGCATCATGATCTCGGCGTCCCACAACCCGATGGAGTTCAACGGCATCAAGATCTTCAAGGGCGACGGCTACAAGCTGCCCGATGAAGTCGAGGAGCAGATCGAAGCGCACGTGTTCAACAACGGCGCCGACATCCGCCTGGCCGAGGGCGCCGGCATCGGGCGCATCCATATGTGCCGCACCGGCGTCGACGACTACGTCGACTACCTGCAAGAGCATATCGAAGCCGACCTGACCGGCCTGAAAGTGCTGTTCGACTGCGCCAACGGCGCTTCGGCCAACGTGGCGCAAAAGCTGTTCCCGCGCCTGGGGTGCGAGTGCGGCTTTATGGGCACGCTGCAGGACGGCGTCACCGTCAACGACGGCTGCGGTTCCACCCACCTGGAAGCGCTGGAAGCGGCCGTCAAGGCCGGCGGCTATGACTGCGGCATCGCGTTTGACGGCGACGCCGACCGCTGCCTGGGCTGCGACGAGACCGGCGCCGAGATGGACGGCGACAAGATCATCGCCCTGGTCGGCGCCGATATGAAAGAGCGCGGCCGCCTGGACGGCAACACCGTCGTCGTCACCGTTATGTCCAACCTCGGCTTTATGAAACACATGGAGCGCCTGGGCATCGAGACAGCCCGCACCGCCGTCGGCGACCGCTACGTGCTGGAGGAGATGCGCGCGCGCGGTTACGCCATCGGCGGCGAGCAGAGCGGCCATGTGATCTTTTTGCACCACGCCACCACCGGCGACGGCGAGCTGACGGCCGGCAAACTGCTGAAAGTGCTGGCCCGCAAGCGCGCCGAGAACCCGGCCGTCAAGATGAGCGACCTCAACGCCGTGTACACCAAGTTCCCGCAGGTGCTCATCAACCTGACCGCCAACAAAGAGCAAAAGCAGGCCTACAAAGAGGATGAATACATCGCCGGCTATATCGAGAGCCAGCAGCAGAGCCTGATGGGCATGGGCCGCGTGCTGGTGCGCGTCTCCGGCACCGAGCCCAAGATCCGCGTCATGGTCGAGGGCGAGGACCAGGCCGCCATCCAGTCCAGCGCCGAGCGCATCGCCGAGATGATCCGCCAGCGCATCCTCACCAAATAAGAAAGGAGCGCCCGCCATGCAGCAGTGGCTCAAGCAGGAAAAAGCCCAGTGGCAGCCTTGCGCCGCGGTGTTGCGCGCCTATGCGCCGCTTTTGCTTAAAACGGCGCTGCTGGGGATGTTTTTGTGCCATGCGCTGTTTGTGGCGTACGGCCATACCAGCCCCGACGGCACCAACGAAGGGCTGTACTATTACTGGAACCAGCGCTGGGCGCTGTCCATCGGCCGCTGGTTGATGCCGGCGCTCAGCGCGGTGGGGGCCAATGTCGTCATGCCGGCGGTGTTTTTGGCGTTCAACGCGCTGTGCACAGCCCTTACGGTGCTGCTGCTGGCAGACCTGTGGCAGGTGCGCAGCAAAGCGGTGCTGGTGCTCTCGGTGCTGGCTTTGCTGACTGCCCCCTCTGTCATTGAGCAAAACCTCGTCATCTATATGGCCTACGACTATGGCTTCAGCATGCTGGCGGCGGTACTGGCCGCCTACCTGGTGCTGGCCCGGCGCGGCTGGCACTGGTTTGCGGCGGCCGTGGTGTGCCTGGCGCTGTCCCTGGGGGGCTACCAGGCGTGGATCGGCTTTGCGGCCGGCGTCGTCGTCATGACGCTGCTGCTGGACTGCAGCGAGGGGATGCCGCTGCCGCGGCTGCTGCGCCGGCTGGGCCGTGCGGCGGCCATGGGGCTTTTGGGCGGCGCGCTGTATTTTGCCGTGCTGCAGGTAGAGACCCGCCGCGCCGGCGTGCCGCTTTCCAGCAAGGGCGGCCTCAGCGATTTTGGGGCCGGCAGCCTGCTGGGCCACCTGGGGCAGGGCATTTTGCAGGCCTACCGCGACTTTGCCGCCTACTATACCAGCGGCCCCAACCATACCGGCAAGGCGCGGCTGCTGGTGCTGCTGGGCGCGGCGCTGCTGGGCGCGCTGTTCTGCGTGCGGCTGCTGCGCCGCCGCCAATGGCAGCAGGCCGCCGCCGCGCTGGTGCTGGCGCTGGCGCTGCCGCTGGCCATCGACCTCGTCGACGTCGTCGTCGAGGGCGAGGTCAACACGCTGATGAGCCACCCGCTGCAGATGGTCATCCCCTTTGCGCTGGTGCTGGCCTGGCGGGAGGCAGGCCCCCTGTGGTGGCAGCGTCTGGTGCGCCTGGGCGCCGCCGCCGCGGTGGCGCTGGTGTGCTGGTGGGGCACGATCGTGGCCTATGCCTCCTACCAGACCGTCGCCATGGCCTACCGCTATGTGGGCACGCTGACCGACGCGATTTTGACGCGGGTGCTCAACGACCCCGCCTACGACAGCGATATGCGGGTGCTGATCGCCGGCCTGCCGGACGAGAGCGAAGCGCAGAAATTCAATTTCCTGTTCGACAAGAGCGCCTACACCAAAAACATGGTCTTTTGGGACGGCACCGCCGGCGTGCTGGGCAACTGGAAGCATTATATTTACGACTACCACGGCCTTTGGATCGGGGAAGTCAGCACCGACGAATACTACGACATCATCGACAGCGAGGCGTTTGGCGGGATGCCGGTGTACCCGGCCGAGGGTTCGCTGCAAACGTTTGGCGACATCCTCGTCGTCAAGCTGGAAGAAGACCCGCCCCGCTGAACCCAAACGATTGGAAAGGAGCACCGCTTATGCGCCCTGCCGATACCTGGCGGGATTACGAGCTGCTGGACGCCACCAACCACAACCGGCTGGAGCGCTGGGGCAAGGCTTTGCTGATCCGCCCCGACCCGCAGGTCATCTGGAAAAACGCCGAGGCCACGCCCCTGTGGGCGCAGGCCGACGCCGTGTACTACCGCTCTGCCAAGGGCGGCGGCCGGTGGGAGTACCACAAACAGCTGCCGCAGAAATGGCAGATCCACTGGCAGGAGCTCACGCTCAACGTCAGCCCCACCGGCTTTAAACATACCGGCGTTTTCCCCGAGCAGGCCGTCAACTGGGCCTGGTACCAGCAAACGATCCGCGCGGCCGGCCGGCCGGTCCGGGTGCTCAACCTGTTCGGCTACACCGGCGGGGCCACGCTGGCCTGCCTGGCGGCCGGGGCCAGCCTGACCCATGTGGACGCCAGCAAGGGCATGGTGGCCTGGGCGCGGGAAAACGCCGCCGCCAGCGCCCTGGCGGACCGCCCCTGCCGCTGGATCGTCGACGACTGCACCAAGTTCGTCCAGCGCGAGATCCGCCGCGGCAGCCGCTACGACGCCGTCATCATGGACCCGCCCAGCTACGGCCGCGGCCCCGGCGGCGAGGTGTGGAAGCTGGAGGATAACGTCTACGACCTCATTGCGCTGACGGCGCAGGTCCTCAGCGACGAACCGCTGTTTTTCGCCATCAACTCCTACACCGAGGGGTTAAGCCCCGCCGTGATGGAGTATATCGTCAAAACCACGCTGTGCCCTGTGTGGGGCGGGCGTACCCACTGCGACGAGATCGGGCTGCCGGTCTCGGCCACCGGCGGCGTCGTGCCCTGCGGCGCGACCGCCATTTGGGAGAGATGAACCATGCCTACCGATACCCCCATGCTGCGCGTGCAGCAGGTCAAATTCCGCTATGACCCCGAAGCCCCGCGCTATGCGGTGGACGGCGTCAGTTTGGAGCTGCGCCGCGGCGAGTTCGTGGCGGTGCTGGGCGCCAACGGCTGCGGCAAAAGCACGCTGGCCAAACACCTCAACGCCATTCTGCTGCCGGAGGCCGGCACCGTCCTCGTCGAAGATATGGACACCCGCAACGAGGACCACCTCTACGACATCCGCCAAAAAGTCGGCATGGTATTCCAAAACCCCGACAACCAGATCGTCGCCACCATCGTCGAGGAGGACGTCGCCTTTGCGCCGGAAAACCTCGGCGTGCCCCCGGCCGAGATCCGCACCCGCATCGACGAGGCCATGAAATTGGCCGGCATCTACGAAAAACGCCACGCCGCGCCCTACAAACTCTCGGGCGGGCAGAAACAGCGCGTGGCCATCGCCGGCGTCATCGCCATGCGGCCGGACTGCCTCGTCTTTGACGAGGCCACCGCCATGCTGGACCCCCACGGCCGCGGGCAGGTCATGCGCACCATCCGCCACCTGCGCGAGGCCGGCATCGCCATCGTCGCCATCACCCATTATATGGAGGAAGCCGCCCAGGCCGACCGCGTTCTGGTCATGAACGGCGGGCGCATCGTTATGGAGGGCACGCCCGAGCAGGTGTTCAGCCAGACGGCACGCCTGCACAGCTACCACCTCGACGTGCCGCAGGCCGCCGAGCTGCGCGACGCGCTGACGGCCGCCGGCATCGACATGCCGGAAAACGTCATCACCCCCGACCGCTGCGCCGAGGAACTGTACAAACTGCTGGCCGAGTGAGCGCCGCGCCCTGCGGGCAGCACCGGCAGGGCAGATTTTGCGGGAAAGGAAAAGACCGTGTCAGAGATCATCCGTGCTGAGCATCTCAGCTATATCTACAACCCCGGCATGCCGGACGCCACCACCGCGCTGGACGATGTTTCCTTTGCGGTGGAGGAAGGCGATTTCGTGGGCATCATTGGCTCCACCGGCAGCGGCAAGTCGACGCTCATCAGCCATTTCAACGGCCTCAACCGCCCCACGTCGGGCCGCGTGCTCGTCGACGGGCAGGACCTGTGGGGCAAAGGGGCCGACCTGCGCGCCGCGCGTTTCCTTGTCGGGCTCGTCATGCAGTACCCCGAGTACCAGCTGTTTGAGGAGACCTGCGCCAAAGACATCGCCTACGGCCCGCGCAACATGGGCCTGGACGAGGCGGAGATCGAGCGCCGCGTGCGCGAGGCCGCGGCCTTTGTCGGCCTGGGGGAGGAACTGCTGCAAAAAAGCCCGTTTGAGCTTTCGGGCGGGCAGAAGCGCCGCGTCGCCATCGCCGGCGTCATGGCCATGCACCCGCGCGTGCTGGTGCTGGACGAACCGGCCGCCGGCCTCGACCCCGAGGGGCGCGACGCCATCCTGGGGCAGATCAAAGCCTACCACGAGGCCACCGGCATCACGGTGCTGCTGGTCAGCCATTCGATGGAGGACATCGCCAAATACGCCAACCGCGTGCTGGTGCTGCACAAGGCCAAAGTTGCCATGTACGACACGGTGGAGGCCGTCTTTGCCCGCGCGCAGGAACTGGTGGAGCTGGGGCTCTCGGTGCCGCAGGTCACGCAGATCTTTTTAAAGCTGCGCGCCATGGGGGTGGACATCCCCACCGACGTCTACACCATCCCCTACGCCGTCAAGACCATCCAAAAGGCGCTGGCCGCCAAACAGGCAAAGGGGGTGCAGTGATGCTCAAGGACATCACCATCGGGCAATACTACCCCGGGCAGTCGGTGCTGCACCGCTGCGACCCGCGCCTCAAACTCGTAGCAACCATCGCCTACATCGTCGTGCTGTTCGTGGCGTCCAACCCGCTGGGCATCGTGCTGTCGCTGGCGCTGCTGGCGGCGCTGTACCGCGTCGCGCGCATCCCCGGCAAGCTGATCCTGCGCAGCCTCAAGCCCATCGTGCCGCTGGTACTGTTCACGGCGGTGCTCAACCTGTTTTTCGTCTCGGGCGCGGGGCAGCCGCTGGTGCATTTTTGGGTGTTCAACATCTATGCCGAGGGCGTGCGCTACGCCATTTTGCTGGCGGTACGCGTCTGCGCGCTCATCGCCGGCACCAGCTTGCTGACCTACACCACCAGCCCCATCGTCCTGACCGACGCCATCGAAAACCTGCTGCGCCCGCTGGGGAAACTGCATTTCCCCGTGCATGAACTGGCCATGATGATGACCATCGCGCTGCGGTTCATCCCCACCCTCATCGAGGAGACCGAAAAGATCATGAACGCCCAAAAAGCCCGCGGCGCCATGCTGGACACCGGCAAGTTCACCCAGCGCGCCAAGGCGCTGGTGCCCATTTTGATCCCGCTGTTCATCTCGGCGTTCCGCCGTGCCGACGAGCTGGCCATGGCGATGGAATGCCGCTGCTACCGCGGGGGCGAGGGGCGCACCCGCTTAAAGCAGCTGCGCTTTACGGCGCTGGACGCGCGCTGCGCCGCCGTGCTGGCGCTGGCGCTGGCCGTGATCGTAGCGACGCGCTTTTTTGTGCCGGGATTGGTGTGAGATGACCCTTCTTTTGTGGATCGCCTACAAAGGCACGCGGTATGCGGGGTTCCAGGTGCAGCCCAACGCGCCGACGGTCTGCGCCGTTTTGCAGGACGCCATGCAGGCCGCGCTGGGCCAGCGCCCCGACGTCAAGGGCTGTTCGCGCACCGACGCCGGCGTCCATGCGCGGCGTTTCGCGCTCAGTTTCTGTTATACTGGCAGGGTGCCGCTGGAAAAGATCGTGCCGGCGCTCAACGCGCACCTGCCGCCCGACATCCGCGCGCTGGCGGTGGAACCGGCGCCGGACGGTTTCCACGCGCGCTATGCCGCGCACGAAAAAACCTACTGCTACCATATTTTAAACGCCCGCGTCGACGACCCGTTCACGCTGGATACCTGCTACCGCGTCGCGCCGCCGCTGGACCTGGCGGCCATGCAGCAGGCGGCCGCGCAGTTTGTCGGCATGCATGATTTCCGCGCGCTGTGCGCGTCGGGCTCCAGCGTGGCGGCCCACGGCGACACCGTGCGCACCATCTCGCGCTGCACTGTCGAGCAGACGGGCGACCGCTTTGTCATCACCGTCACGGCCGACGGCTACCTTTACAACATGGTGCGCATCCTGGCCGGCACGCTGGTGGAAGCCGGGCTGCACAAGCGCACGGCGGGGGCCATCCCCGCGCTGCTGCAAAGCGGTGACCGCCGCCAGGCCGGGCCGACGCTGCCCGCCAAAGGGCTGTTTTTGCAGGATGTGCACTACCCGGCGCGCTGAACGCCGGGCCAGAAAAGGGAAGGAGGGAACGCCCCTGTGAACAAGGCCGAAAAAGAACGCCGGGAACGCCGCCAGCGCATGCTGGCGCGCGAGCAGGGGCATACCTCCACCATGCCGGTGCCGGGCACCAGCGGCGACGTGGGGCTGCGCACACCGCAGCCGGTGCGCCGCGCGCCGGCCGGCGCGCCGCCCGCCGCAGGCGGGGACGCCCCCGCCGCCCAGACGCAAAGCAACCTGCGCTCGCTCACGCCGCTGCTCAAACAGCGGCAGCGCCGCCGCGGCGTGGCGGTGGGCGTGGCGGTGCTGGTCATCGCGCTGGCCATCGCAGTGTTCACGGGGGCTATGTCGGCGTCCATCGCGCTGCTGGCCGACAGTGTGGACAGTTTTTCGCTCTACCTGCAGCGCGGCAATGCCGGCTGGCCGGTGGACACCGGCATCAGCGAACCGCTGCAGATCGAAGAACTCGCCGGCGGGTTTGTGGAACTCGGGGCCGAGGACGTCGTCGTCTACTCGGCCTACGGCAGCCGCGTGCGCACCTTCCAGCCCGGCTACGCCCGCCCGGTGCTGGCCGTGGGCAGTACCCGCTTTGCGGTGTACAACCGCGCCGGGGGCGAGCTGCGCGTCTGCAGCCGCACACGCGACCTGTTTACCCGCACGTTTGAGCAGGGCATCCTGCTGTGCGAGATGTCGGCCAACAACACGCTGGCCGTCGTGACGGAGGCGGACGGCTACACCGCCCAGCTGCAGATTTTTGACCCGTCGTTCCGCCAGAGTTACCGCTGGCAGCTGACCCAAAAGGAAGGCACGCCCATCGCGGTGGGCTTTGCGCCCGACAACCGCCGCTTTGCCGCCGGCACGCTGGCGGCGCGCGACGGCCAGCTGGCGTGCAGCGTCTATTTTATGGACACCGCCGAGGAAACGCTGGGCCCCGTGTACACGGCCACCCAGGGCAGCATGCTGCTGCAGCTGGACTGGCAGAGCGACGACCGCGTCGTGGCGGTGTTCGACACCTACATCGCCGTGCTGGACCCGCGCACCGCCGCCGAGACCGCGCGCTATGACTTTGGCGGCGCCACGCTGCAAAGCGCCGCCCCCGGCCTGCGCCAGACGGCGCTGCTGCTCAACATCCGCGGCGGCAACAGCCTCGTCACCTTTGACGAGGACCTGACGCTGCTGGCCGAGATCCCGGCCCGCCAGGCGTTCGGCGTGACCGCCACCGAGACCGAGGTCTACCTGCTGTGCCCCAACGCGGTGGAATGCTACCGCTACGACGGTGTGCAGAGCTGGGCGCGCCAGGACCTGGCCGCCCACCCGCTGGCCGTGCTGGACGCGGCCGAAACGCTGGTGTTCACTGGCACCACCGCCGAAGTGCTGGCCCCGCCCGAGGGCGCAGCCTGACCGATCTACCGAAAGGAATTTTCTGACAGTATGATGCTTGCTTGGATCTATGATGTGTTGTTTCTGGCACTGTTCGCGTTTGCGGCGGTGCTCAGCTGGCGCAAGGGCTTCCTGGCCGGGCTGATGGAACTCATCGGCGCGGTGCTGGGCGTCGGCGTGGCCGTGTGGGCCAGCCGCGCGCTGGCCCCGGCTGTGTATACGCAGTTCCTCAGCGGTTCTGTGACCGAAAAGGTGCAGGCCGCCGTCGCGCAGTCCGGCGGGGACCTGGCTGCCGCCGTACAGGCGCTGGACTTTCTGCCCGACGGCGTGCGCACGACGCTGACCGGCCTGCTGCAAAGCGCCGGCAGCGCCCTGCCGGAGCAGATCGCCGCCGCCATGCAGACAGTGCTGCTGCCCTTTGTGCAGGTGCTGCTGTTTTTGGTGTGCAGCATGGTGGTGCGCTGGGTGTTCCGCCTGCTGGTGGGGCTTTTGCGCCATGTCAACGGCGTGCCGCTGCTGGGCGGCGTCAACCGGTTTTTCGGGCTGCTGCTGGGGCTTGCCACCGGCGCGCTGGACTGCTGGCTGCTGGCGCTGCTGTTGTGGTTCGTGGCCAGCGTCACGGCCGGCTCGCTGGAATGGCTGACCCCCGGCGTGCTGCAGCAAAGCGTCGGCTACCGCTTTTTTGGCGCGTTCAACCCGTTTTTGACCTATTATTGAGCGCCCGGCCCGCCCTTTGCGCGGCCAAACCATGAAAAAATTCTAAACATTGTGCCCCACCGCTTGCAAAACTGCCGCCCGGGGCCGATAATAAAGACGGAGTTTCCCGTGCGCCAGCCCTGTTAGCGCCGGCAGTATAAGAAAACAAAGGCAAAACGGTTTTCTTGTGCGGCCGCGCGGCCCTTTTTGGCGCACGATTTTTCATACAGAGGTGAGAACGTATGCTTTGTGTACGCTGCAAAAAGCGCACGGCCGTCGTCTTTATCCAGCGCATGGAAAACGGCAAACCCAAGCAGGAGGGCTACTGCCTGACCTGCGCGCGGGCGCTGCATATCCAGCCGGTGGACGACTTGATGAAACAGTTCGGCATGTCCGACCAGGACCTTGAAAATATGGAGGAACGCATGAGCTCCTTCCTGCAGGAAGCCGCCGAGTCCGGCGCGCTGGCCCCCACCGGGGACGACGCGCCCGACGAAGCCGGGCAGGAGGATTTCGTGCCCGGCGGCTCGCCGACGTTCCCGTTCGGGTTCGGCGCGCAGCGCCAGAACGGCGAGGGCCAGGGCGCGGCGTCCGGCAAAAAAGAGAAGGCGCCCCGCCGCAAGTTCCTGGGCACCTACTGCGAAAACCTGACCCAGAAAGCCCGTGACGGCAAGACCGACCGCATCGTCGGCCGTGACCGCGAGATCTACCGCACCATCCAGATCCTGTGCCGCCGCCAGAAAAACAACCCCTGCCTCATCGGCGAGGCCGGCGTCGGCAAGACCGCCATCGCCGAGGGCATCGCCCAGCGCATCGCCGAGGGCAAGGTCCCCGCGCGCCTGCGCGACAAAGAGATCTACCTGCTGGACATGACGGCGCTCATCGCCGGCACGCAGTTCCGCGGCCAGTTCGAGCAGCGCGTCAAAGGCCTGATCGGCGAGATCAAGGCCGCCGGCAACATCATCCTGTTCATTGACGAGATCCATTCCATCGTCGGCGCCGGCGACTCCGACGGCGCGATGAACGCCGCCAACATCATGAAACCCGCGCTTTCCCGCGGGCAGATCCAGGTCATCGGCGCAACGACCTTTGCTGAGTACCGCAAATATATCGAGAAGGACTCCGCCCTTGAGCGCCGCTTCCAGCCCGTCAAGGTCGAGGAACCCTCCATCGCCGATACCATCGAGGTCATCCGCGGCGTGCGCGTCTATTACGAGAAGCATCACTGCGTGCGCGTGCCGGACCCCCTCGTCGCCGCCATCGTCAAACTGTCTGAGCGCTATATCACCGACCGTTTCCTGCCCGACAAGGCCATCGACCTGCTGGACGAGGCCTGCGCCTGCTGCAACCTGCGCCACCCCGAGATCACCGAGCTCATCGAGGCGCAGCGCCATGTGGCCGAGCTGGAAGCGCGGGAACACGAACTGGAAAACCCCGAGCCGCAAAACGGCCAGGAACCGGCCATCGACTATGAGGCGCTGGCCGCCGTTAAGACCGAACTGGCGCAGCAGCGCGAAAAACTGCCCGCCATGCAGCTGCGCGTGGCCGAGATCGAAGTCACGCTGGACGACGTGGCCCGCGTCGTCGAGCTGTGGACCGGCATCCCCGCCGTCAAGATCAAAGAGACCGAGTACGGCCGCCTGCAAGGGCTGGAGGACGCCCTCAAAGCCCACATCATCGGCCAGGACGAGGCCGTGCACGCCGTGGCCGGGGCCATCAAGCGCGCCCGCGCCGATCTTTCGGGCCGCCACCGCCCGGCCAGCTTTATCTTTGTCGGGCCCACCGGCGTCGGCAAGACCGAGCTCGTCAAACAGCTGGCCAGCCAGCTGTTCGACACCGTCGACCCGCTGATCTCCATCGACATGAGCGAATATATGGAGAAATACGCCGTCTCGCGCCTGATCGGCTCGCCCCCGGGCTACGTCGGCTACGACGAGGCCGGCCAGCTGACCGAGAAAGTGCGCCGCCACCCCTACAGCGTCGTGCTGTTTGACGAGATCGAAAAAGCCCACCCCGATGTGATGAACATCCTGCTGCAAATTCTGGACGAGGGCAAGATCAACGACGCCCAGGGCCGCACGGTGGATTTTTCCAACACCGTCATCTGCATGACCTCCAACGCCGGCTCCACCGACCACAGCGGCGCCACCGGCTTTGGCAAAAAGCCCGAGACCGCCAGCGCCGACAAGAGCCTGAAAGCGCTGCGCGAGTTCCTGCGGCCGGAGTTTTTGGGCCGCGTCGACGAGGTCATCACCTTCCGCCCGCTGGACCAGCAGGACCTCGAAAAGATCGCCGCGCTCATGCTGGACGAGTATGCCCCCGGCCTGACGGCCCACGGCGTCACGCTGCACTATACGCCGCAGGCGCTCGCCGCCATCGTGGCGCAAAGCAGCACCCAGTACGGCGCGCGCGAGCTGCGCCGCACCATCCGCAAAGCGGTCGAGGACCCCATCGCCGAAGCGCTGGTGGACGGCCGCCTGGGCGCCGCCCCCGCCACCGTGGAACTGACGGCCGAGGACGGCAAACCGGTCTTGAAACTGTGACAAAACAGGGGAAAGGACTATGAAAACACGCCTTGCCGCCCTTTTGCTGGCGCTGGCGCTGCTGTGCGGCTGCGCGGCGCAGCGCGCAGCGTACACCCTGCCGGATATGCCCACGGTGGACGAAGCGCCTTCGCCCACGCCCACGCCGGAGCCGACCCCCGACCCCGACGCGGCGCGGTACGGCAGCGTGCGCCTGCTGAAGGAGCCGACGGTGCTCGTCAGCGTCTACCTCAACGACGCGGCCACCGGCAGCATCTGGACGCAGGAAGCCCGCGCCGAGACCCAGCGCTGCCTGGCCATGGCGGTGGAATGGATCGAAGCGCAGGCCGCCGGCCACGGCGCGCGCACCGAGCTGTACTACGACGACGGCAGCGCCGGCAGCCCTTTGCAGTGCACCTACGCGGTGCAGTCGCGGCTGCGCGGCGGCGTCGACTCGGAGGAGAGCGCCGCTTTCCTGGACGAGATGGACGCTTTGTGCGCCACGCTGGACACCGCCGATCTGCGCGCGCAGTACGGCACCGACAACATCGGCTTTTTGCTGTTTCTGCCGGTGCGCGGCACTTCCTTTACCATGGCGCACTATGCCGACGACGGCTTTGACTTCTACCACGAATACTGCTGCCTGTACCGCTACGACGCTTACGCCGAACAGATCGAGCCGGAATCCCCCGCGACCTACGCGCATGAGATCCTGCACCTGTTCGGCGCGCCCGACCTGTACGAGGGCAGCGCCGACCCCTATGTCGACGGCGAACTGACCGCCTATGTCGAGCAGACCTACCCCGACGAGATCATGCTCAGCACCTACGACCCCGACGGAGAAAACGTCTATACCGCCATTGAAAAGACGCTCAGCCCGCTGACCGCCTACTGCCTGGGTCTCGTCAACAGCTGCCCCGAGCTGCCGCTCTTCCCGCAGCTGGCCGATGTGGAACCGGGCGTATTCTACTACGGCGGCGCCGCGCAGGACCTCTGGCCCGGCAGCGGTGTCATCGCCGTGTAGCCCCAAAGGAGGGGACGCCATGCCATCCAGTGAGGATTTCCCCCTGCGCATCGACGCGGTGACGGCCGCCTGGGCGTCCGAGCGCCGGCCCGAAGAAGACTTCTCCGGCGCGCAGACCCAGGCCTGGCAGCTCGTCTATGTGCGCAGCGGCGCCATCGAAGAGCACGCCGCCGGCCGCCGCGTGCTGCTGCGCGCGGGCGGCATTCTGCTGCACCAACCGGAGGAAACGTTCTCGATGCGCAGCATGGGCGAGATCCCGCCCGAGGTGCTGCGCATCGAGTTCCACTGCACCGGCGCAGCCATGGACCGGTTCCGCGGTGCGGTGTTCCACGCCGAACCGGCCGAGCAGAACGACCTCAACTGGCTGTTTGCCGCCGTGGGCGAACAGTTCGAGCCGCCCGCCGTCCCCGGCGCCGCGCCGGCCCCCCGGCAGGAGGTGCCGTTCGGCGCGCGCCAGCAGCTGGCCATCCACCTCGAAAACCTGCTGATCCTGCTGGCGCGGCGCACCCGGCGCGCGCGCCGGCCCACGGCGCGCATCCGGCGCGAACGCCGCCAGAACGCCCTGGTGGAGGCCGCCCGCGCCTATTTTTCGCAAAACCTGACGCGGGAAGTCCGCGTCGAGGAAGTCTGCGCCGCCATCGGGTGCAGCCGCGCCCAGCTGCAGCAGGCGTTCCGCGCGCGGCTGCGCCATACCGCCATGGAAGAATTTGCCGCCATGCGGCTGGACTACGCCGCCCAGCTGCTGGCGCGCGGCGCCACCCCCGGCGAGGTCGCGGCACAGCTGGGCTACTGCTCCGGCGCGTATTTCAGCCAGAAATTCCGCGCCGCCACCGGCAACACGCCCAGCGCCTACCGCCGCATGCAGCAGGGCCTGCCGGCGCGCCGCCCTGGCAGGCAACAAAAAGACAAAGAGCTACCGAAAACGTCTATGGCCGAAAACGCCCCTAAAAAGTAGAATGTAAGTAACCAAGCGGGCAGCCGCTGCCCGCATAAAGCAACAAGATAACAGGAAAAGGAGACGATCAGCATGGCAATTTTGGTAAGCGGTGGCGCCGGCTACATCGGCAGCCACACCTGCGTGGAGCTTCTGGCCGCAGGGTACGACATCGTCGTGGCGGATAACTTCTACAACTCCTGCCCCGAAGCGCTGGCCCGCGTCAAAAAGATCTCCGGCAAGGATTTCCGCTTTGTCGAGGCCGATATGACCGACAAAGCGGCGGTGGAGGGCATCTTTGCCGCCAACCCCGACATCGACTGCGTCATCCAGTTCGCCGCCTACAAGGCCGTGGGCGAGAGCGTCGCCAAACCCATCGAGTATTACTCCAACAACCTGGCCTGCACGCTCAACATCCTGGACGTCATGCGCCGTCATGACTGCCACAACTTCATCTTCTCCTCCTCGGCCACCGTCTACGGCGACCCCGCCAGCGTGCCCATCACCGAGGATTTCCCCACCGGGGCCACCACCAACCCCTACGGCACCACCAAGGTGTTTACCGAGCGCATCCTCACCGACTGCTGCCACGCCGACCCGGCGCTCAACGTCGCCGTGCTGCGCTACTTTAACCCCATCGGTGCGCATCCCTCCGGCCTCATTGGCGAGGACCCCAACGGCATCCCCAACAACCTCGTGCCCTACATCGCCAAGGTGGCTGTCGGCAAGCTGGAAAAAGTCCACGTCTTTGGCAACGACTACCCCACGCCCGACGGCACCGGCGTGCGCGACTACATCCACGTCGTCGACCTGGCCCGCGGCCATGTGGCGGCCATCAAAAAGCTGGAGCAGAAGCCCGGCCTGTTCATCTGCAACCTGGGCACCGGCCACGGCTACAGTGTGCTGGACGTCATCCACGCTTTCAGCAAAGCCTGCGGGCGCGAGCTGCCCTATGTAATCGACCCGCGCCGCCCCGGCGACATCGCCGAGTGCTGGGCCGACCCCGCCAAGGCCGAGCGCGAGCTGGGCTGGAAAGCTGAGTACGGCATCGAGGATATGTGCGCCCACAGCTGGAACTGGCAGAGCCACAACCCCGACGGCTACAAGACCGCCGAATAAGCAAAACAATAGACAGAAAGACCGGCGCAGCCATCGCGGCTGCGCCGGTCTTTGCGTGCAGGCCCGGCAGGGGCCTTTTTACAGGAACATCTCCTCGCCGCGCGGGGGCAGTTTGGGGGCGGCGGGCAGCGGCGCGGCGGCCGCCCGCCAGACGGCGGGGCTGACGCCTTCCTCCCGCTTGAAGACGCGGCACAGGTAGTTCGCGCCCGAAAACCCCGTCAGCCCGGCGATGGTGTCCAGGTTGTACTCACCGCTCATCAGCAGCGTTTTCACGGCCTCGATGCGCACGGCGGTCAGGTACTTGCCGGGCGTGATGCCCATCGCCTGTTTGAACGCCCGCACCAGGTGGCTTTTGGTCACGCCCAGGTGCTCGCTCAACTCCTCCATGCCGTACAGGGCCATGTAGTTCTGCTGCATCGCCGTCACGGCTTCACGCACCAGCGGCGGCAGCGCGCGGGCTGTCTCGTCCGCTTTGGCCACGGCGCACAGCAGCGCGTAGGCCAGCGGCGCGCTGGCCCCGCCGTGCAGCTGGGCCGCCAGCTCCGCCGCGCCGGGGCAGGCCGCACCGTCCGCCCAGCGCGGCGCGCCCAGGCGCAGCAGGTAGGCCTCGGCGCAGCGGCCGGTCAGCCGCACGGCCACCAGGTGGCAGTCGGTCTGCGGGGTCAGTGTCAGCGGCCCGCCCCCCAGCAGGATATCGCCGCTGCGGCCCGGGCGCTCGCACCCCTGCAGGGCGCACGCCCCGCGGGAGAGCACCCCCACCCACAGCCCGTCGCCGCCCAGTTCGGCAGGGGAAAGCCCGTCCAGTTCCACCGTTTTGGTGCAGGCGCAGTACAGTTCCGGCGCAAAAATCAATATTACCACCTCAATATCAATAAAATGCTATTTTCAAACGGATTATATCATGTTATTATGATGACGTCAAGAAAAACAGCCCCCTTGCGGGGCCACTAGAAATCGATTTGGAGGGTTTTTGTTATGGCTTCCATCAGCTGCCGTCACGTCAAGAAAGTTTACCCCGGCAATGTCGTGGCCGTGCCCGACTTCAGCCTCGAGATCGCCGATAAAGAGTTTATCGTCTTCGTCGGTCCTTCCGGCTGCGGCAAGTCCACCACGCTGCGCATGATCGCCGGCCTGGAAGAGATCTCCGGCGGCGAGATGTACATCGGCGACCGCCTGATCAACGATGTCCCGCCGAAAGACCGCGACATCGCCATGGTGTTCCAGAACTACGCGCTGTACCCGCACATGACCGTGTACAAGAACATGGCGTTCGGCCTGGAGCTGCGCAAGATGCCCAAGGACGAGATCGACAAGCGCGTGCGCGAAGCCGCCAAGATCCTCGAGATCGAGCACCTGCTCGACCGTAAACCCAAGGCTCTGTCCGGTGGTCAGCGCCAGCGTGTCGCCCTCGGCCGCGCGATGGTCCGTAACCCGGCGGTCTTCCTGCTCGACGAGCCTCTGTCCAACCTGGACGCCAAGCTGCGTACCAGCATGCGTACCGAGATCATCAAGCTGCACAAGAAACTCGCCACCACCTTCATCTACGTTACCCATGACCAGACCGAGGCCATGACCATGGGCGACCGCATCGTCGTCATGAAGGACGGCCTGATCCAGCAGGTCGACACCCCGCAGAACCTGTACGACTACCCCTGCAACATCTTCGTCGCCGGCTTCATCGGCAGCCCGCAGATGAACTTCCTGGACGGCAAGCTCAACAAGGACGGCAACCAGTACACCGTCGACCTGGCCGGCACCATCATCCCCATCCCGACCGAAAAGACCGCCGACGGCAAGCTGGACGCCTACGTTGGCAAGACCCTCAAGGTCGGCATCCGTCCTGAGGACATCAAGGACGACGAGGAGTTCCTGGCCAAGCATCCCAACAGCCACGTCAGCGCCGAGGTCGAAGTCTCCGAGCTGATGGGCGCCGAGATCTACCTCTACCTGACCTACAAGGGCCAGAACATCATGGCCCGCGTCGCGCCGACCTCCAAGTCCCGCCGCGGCGACAAGATCGTGGTCGCGATGGATACCAACAAGATCCACCTGTTCGACCCCGAGACCGAGGAGACCCTGCTCAACTGATAACCCTTTACCTGCACAAGACGGCTCCGCTGTGGCGGGGCCGTCTTTTTCAGCAGCGTGCTGCTGCAAAGGGGGCAACAGCCGCGCACGGCGGTGCCTAACGCGGCTATTTCCCCCTTTGGAGAGGCCGGGTTGCGGTGCTCGCATCGCGCGGCGCGCCAAGTATGGCGCTTGCGTTCTGCGACCGCTGCCCCTGCTCCGCCTCGCTGCATCCGCCGCAGGCGGCGCTCGGCTTTGCAGCCTTCGACAAAATTTTACGGCAAACCGCGCACTCGTCGCTAACACTCCTCGCACACAATTTGCCGTAAAATTTCCCTGTATGTGTCGCCGCCGTCGGCACATGTCCGCCGCCGGCGACAATTTTTGATTTTTGGCAGTTTCCCGCAAAGCGGTCTTTGAAGGACCGTGCCTGCCCCCGCAGCAAAGGAGGCCCCCGATGCACATTACGGATCACCTGCAGCCCGCCTGCATAGCGCTGCGCCGCCCGGTGGCGTCGCTGCCGGAAGCCGTGCGCCTGATGGCGGGGCTGCTGGCCCAAAGCGGCGATGTCACCGACGCCGACGCCTTTGCGGCCGATGTGCAAAAGCGGGAAGCGCTGGGCGCCACCCGCATCGGCGGCGGGCTGGCGATCCCGCATGCCAAAAGCAAGGCCGTGCGGGAGGTCGCGCTGGCCGCGCTGACGCTGGACCCGCCGCTGGGGTGCACCACGCCGGACGGCGAACCGGTGCGCATGATGTTTTTGATCGCCGCGCCGGACGGCGCCAACGACCTGCACGTGCAGGTGCTGGCGGAACTGGCCAAACTGCTGATGGACAAAGCGCTGTGCGCCAAGCTGATGCAGGCGCAGACCCCGCAGGCGTTTTACGACCTGATCGCCGCGCAGGAGCGCCGCGCCGCCGAACCGCAGCCCCCGAAACCCCATGCGGCTGGCGGCCGCCTGCTGGCGGTCACGGCCTGCCCCTCCGGCCTGGCGCACACCTACCTGGCGGCCGAAGCGCTGCAAAAAGCGGCGCGGGCGCGCGGGCTGGATCTGAAGGTGGAGACCAACGGCGCCATGGGCGTCGAACACCCCCTGACGTCGGAGGAGATCGCGAACGCCGACTGCATCCTGGTGGCGGCCGACCGCTCGGTGCCGATGGCACGGTTCGTCGGCAAGCGGGTGCTCACGGTCACCACGCGGGAGGCCATCCGCGACGCGCAGGGCGTATTGGACCGCGCGGCCGCCGGCCGCACGCCGGTATACCGCGGCGGCAACGCGCTGCGCACCAACGACTGGCGCGAGCTGGGCCGGGAAGCCTACCGCCACCTGATGGCCGGCATCTCGCACATGCTGCCGTTTGTGGTGGCGGGCGGCGTTATGATCGCGGTCGCGCTGCTGCTCGACCAGCTGGGCGCGCCGCCTGTAGCGGGGGATACCCTCAATACGCTGGGGCGCACCGCGTTTGTGCTGGTGTACCCGGTGCTGGCGGCGTTCATCGCGCACAGCATCGGCGATACCCCGGCCTTTATGCCCGGCCTGATGGGTGGGTACCTGGCGCAGCTGGGCGTGACCGCCGCGCCGGAGGCTGGCTGGGTCTCCAGCGGGTTCTGGGGCGCGCTGGTCGCCGGCTTTGCGGCCGGCATGCTGGTGCGGCTGCTGCAATGGCTGTGCGACTGCTTTTTGCCGCCCACGCTGGAGCATATCCGCGCCGGGCTGCTGCTGCCGGCGTTCGGCCTGCTGGGCGTCGGGCTGCTGATGGTCCTCATCGTCAACCCGCCGCTGGGCGATTTCAACACCTGGCTGTGCACGCTGCTTTCGGCCATGAACGGCGGCAGCCGCCTGGCGCTGGGCGCGGTGCTGGGCCTGCTGATGGCCACCGACTACGGCGGGCCCATCAACAAAGCGGCATACGTCACCGGCACGGTGGCACTTGTCAGCGAGCAGTACGACATCATGGCTTCCGTCATGGTCGGCGGCATGGTGCCGCCCATCGGCGTGGCGCTGGCCTGCCTGCTGTTTGAAAACCGCTTCACGGCCGAAGAACGCCGCACCGTGCCGCAAAACCTGCTCATGGGCGCCTCCTTCGTCACCGAGGGCGCGCTGCCCTTCGCGCTGCGCGACCCGCTGCGCGTCGGCCCGGCCTGCATGCTGGGCAGCGGCCTGGCGGGGTTCCTGACGGTGTTTCTGCGCTGCGGCTGCCCTGCGCCCCACGGCGGGTTGTTCCTCATCGCCGTCATCCAAAACCCGCTGGGCTTTCTGCTGGCGCTGCTGGCCGGCTCGCTGCTGACCGCCGCGCTGCTGGGCATCCTGAAAAAGCCGCTGCGTAAGGTTTGAGTTTGGAATTCACAGGGAAAAGTAAAAACAATTGACTGTACGTCCAAGGAAGCGAGGCTGCCGTTTTGAAATTTCAACACATTTGATCACACGGTTTAATATCACGGTAAAATTTGAATGCCCGAGAAGAGATGGGGACAAACCAGAGAACCCGTCGCTTGACCCGGAATATCTAAAAGCAAGGTTCGACCTTTTTGAAGCGTATACCGTCCCTTCTGTTGCCCATCAGACGAAAAAAGACTTCTCGTGGATCGTTCTTTTTCACCGGGATACGCCGGATGTTTTTAAAAAGCGGATCGAAGCGATAAAAAGCGGGTGCGAGAATTTTATCCCGCTGTATCTGGATGATGAACAATCCCTGCATTTTGTTTCCGTCATGGATGACTTTATTGCGCAGCGCTGTTGGGGGGACCATGTGTTGACAAGCCGACTGGATAATGACGACGCCATCAGTACGGATTACATTGAGGCAGTTCAAAGTTGTGTACAAAACCATGCCCAGGGACTTATATTATTTCTATGGAATACGGCTTGCAGTATGATGTGAAGATGAAGCTGGCTTACCGGTATCTATACAGGGCGAACCATTTCTTGTCTATGCTCACACCACTATCTGCAGAAAAAAAGACTGTCTACAGTTTTAACCACGCTTTCTTGGATACGTACGATATAGATGTACAGTATATACAGGGGACGCATGCCTATTGGGCAGAGATCATCCACGCGTCTAACTATTCAAATGATCTTGCATTATATCCCTGGAGCCTTATTTTGAATTATGGAACGCGGCAGTATTATGACTTCATCGATTGGACCCTAGGAACTTTTATAACCCACGTGCTTCGTTCGGCTTGTTGTATTGGAAAAGCAGATATTCAAAAAATTGCAAGAAAAGTAAAACGGGTGAGCAATACATAACAGACGTAGCTCCAGATTTGTACAGGCCCGGCGCGGCACGCTCCCGAGCGGAGCGGCCGAAGCGGCAGCCCCGGCAGCATCCGCCGCCCCGGCGGCCGCGATCCCGCAGACCGGCGACGAATTGCCGGCGGGGGCGCTGGGCGGTGCGGCCGTTGCGGCGGCCGGCGCGCTGCTGGCGCTGCTGGCACTGCGCAAGCGCCGTGCACAGTAATTTACAGCGTACCCTATAAGACACCGCCCCGGGCCTGTACAGGCCCGGGGCGGTTCCATTTGGCAGGGGTCAATATTTCGGCTTGGGCGGTTCCGGTTTTTCGTCGCCTGCGGCGGGGGCGTCCTGCGGGGCGTCCGGTTTTTTCGGGGCGTCCGGTTTGCCGCTTTGCGGCGGGGCATTGGCGGCCGGCGCGTCGGGCAGGCCGTACTGCGCGGGCGGCGCCGGGGCTTTTTTGCCGGGCTTGGGCGGTTTGGGCGGGCGCGGGTGTTTGCGGCGCTGCACCAGCACGACGCCCACGACCACCGCTGCAATGACCAGCAGCGGCCACAGGTAGACCAGCGTCAGCACCAGGCCCTGCACAAAATCCACAAACATGCGCCAGCCGCCGCCGAACGCATCGGCCAGGCGCGCGCCGAACGTCACGCCGGTGGGCGTCAGCACGGCAACTTCCTCCAGGCTGATGTCAACGGTCGAGTAGGTGATCTTGCCTTCCAGCGCGCGCATCTGCTGGGTGTAGCTCTCCAGCTGGTACTGCACGTTGGAAAGCTGGTTCTCGATCTCCAGCAGGTCGGCGGTCGTCTCGGCCTGGGCGGCCAGCTCGTTCAGGCGGTCGCGCTGGGCTTCCAGCGAGGTGATGCGCGCGTCGACGTCGATGTACTCGCTCGTCACATCCTCGGCATTCTCGCTCAGGTTCAGCACGCTGCCGGCCTGGCCGGCCTGCTCCAAAAAGGCGCTGTAGTTTTCCACCGGCACGCGCACGGTGTACTCCACGCGGCGGTCCTGCTCTTTGGCAGAGCCGCTCTGGTAGCTGTACTCCAGCCAGGCGCCGGCGGCGTCCACGGCGTCCAGCAGGGTGTCCTGCGCGGCGTCAAAGTCGGTCGATTCCATATACAGGTCGGCGCGGTAGATGATCTTCTGCGCGCTTTCGCCGGTGGCGGTGTCGGGCAGCAGGGCGCTCTCGGTGCCGCCGGACGCCAGGGCCAGGCTCTCCTCAGCCACGGCGTCGTAGCTGGCAGTGTTGGAACCGCTGTCGGAACCGCCGCACCCGGCCAGCAGCGCGGCGGCCAGCAGCGCGGCCGTCAGGCGTCGGATACGTTTGGTCATAAGGCTCGCTCCTTTCAGGGCCGCGCGGTGCGCGGCAGGATCGTTCGGTAACCCCAGTATACCATAAAAACCGGGGGCGTGGGTTACAGCTTGCCTACAAAAAGCCTACAAAAAAGCAACAGACTGTTAAAATTCAGCCTGTTGCACAATTTTTTGCAGGGTTATTCGGCTTTTTGCCCAAGCAGTTTCAGGTCGTCGTTGTCGGCAAAGGCCACGGCGGCATAGCCGGCGGCTTCCAGCGTGCCAAACTGCTTGCCCAGCTTTTTGGCCTGCGCCAGCACCGTCACGTCATAGCCGGCGCGCAGGCGCTCGGCTTTTTGCAGCACGGCGGCAAAGTCGGCGTCGGGCAGGTACAAAAGCGCCAGGCGCGGCTTGGCCCCGGGGATCTGGCAGCCCTGCTCCAGCAAAATGCCGCAGACGCGCTCAAACCCGATGGAGAACCCGACGGCCGGCACCTGCTGGCCGATGAACTTGCCCACCATGTTGTCGTAGCGGCCGCCGCCGGCCACCGCGCCGCCAAACTGCGGGCAGGTGACCTCAAACACCATGCCGGTGTAGTACCCCTGCCCGCGCACCAGGCTGGGCGTGTAGGCGATGCCGTAGCGCCCGGCAGCGATCTTCTCGCTGGCGGCCAGCACATAGCGCAGGTCGGCGGTCAGGGCGTCGTCGCCCAGCTGGGCGGTCACGGCCTCCAGGCTGAAATCGCCTTTGCGCAAAAAGGCGTCCAGCGCGTCGATGGCCGCGGGGGCAAAGGCTTTTTCGGTCAGTTCGGCCTTGACGCCGTCGGGGCCGATCTTGTCCAGCTTGTCAAAGCTGACGCAGACCGAGTCGAGGTCCGCGGCGTCAAAGCCCATCGCCTGCAGCATCGCGCGCAGGATGCGCCGGTCGTTGATGTGCACAGTGAACCCGCTGAAGCCGATGGTCAGCAGCGCACGGGCCGTCACGTCGATGAGCTCGACCTCGGCGTTGGGGGAACTGTCGCCCAAAATGTCGATGTCGCACTGCACGAACTCGCGCAGGCGGCCCTTCTGCGGGCGCTCGGCGCGGTAGACGCGGTCGGTCTGGATGACCTTGAACGGGTTGGGCAGCTCGCTGCGGTGGGCGGCGTAATAGCGCGAGAGCGGCAGCGTCAGGTCGTACCGCAGCCCCATGTCGGAAAGCTGGGCCTCGTCGCCGCTCTGCAGCGCCTTTTCCAGCTTGTCGCCGCGCTTGAGCACTTTAAAGATCAAATTCAGGTTGTCGCCGCCGTCGCTTTTGTCCAGGTTCTCCATATCCTCCAAAATGGGGGTGGAGATGCGCTGGAACCCGGCGGCGCGGTAGACGGCCAAGATCTGGCCCTGGATGGAATCACGCAGCGCCTGTTCCTGCGGCAGCAGGTCGCGCATGCCTTTTAACGGCTGGGTCTTCATGGCAGGATGCTCCTTCTCTCGATACTGCTACCATGATAAACGCCCCGCTGTATTTTGTCAATGCGCGGCGCGGTTATGAAACACAGCGGCGGCGGGCATACTGTACGGCAGGGGAGGGGGGCTTTCGCCATGGCAAAGCAAAACCGCGGGCCGTACATTCTGGCGGCCGGGGCCGGGGTGCAGCTGCTCACCGGCATCCCGGCGGCGTGGGGCGTGTTCCAGCGCCCCGTCATGCAGGGGTACGGCTTCAGCCGCGGGCAGGCCATGCTGGCGTTTGCGCTGCTGGTGGCGGCCTACGGCGCGGGCTGTGCGGCGGGCGGCCTTTTGCAGGACCGCCGCGGCCCGCGCACGGCCGGGCTGTGGGGCACGGCGCTGCTGGCGGGCGGCTTTTTCGCCGCCGCGCTGACGCCGCCGGGCAGCATCGTGCTGTTTTTGCTCGTCTACAGCCTGCCGGCCGGGGCGGGCAGCGCCTTTTTGGCCCCGGCGGTGCTGGCCTGCGCGCAAAAGTGGTACCGCGGCAAAAAGGGCTGGGCCACCGGAGTGACCGGGGCGGCCATGGGGCTTTCGGGCGCGTTTTACACGCTGTTCGTGCGCGGCCTGGGCGGGGCGTGGGGCATCCGCGCCTGCTTTGCGGCGCTGGGCGGCGTCATGCTGCTGGTGTGCGGCGCGGGCGCGGCGCTGCTGCAAGACCCGCCCGCCGCCCCGCAGGCGCCGCTGCAGGGGCTGGCCCCCCGCCAGATGCTGCGCACGCCGCAGTACCGGTTGTGCGCGGCGGCGGTGGCGCTCAGCGCGCCGCCGGTGCTGCTGTTCAGCCCCGAGATCCTTTCCCTGGCGGCCGACCGCGGCCTGCCGGAGGCTGCCGCCCCGCTCTGCGTCGTGCTGGGGTCGCTGGCCAGCGCGGCCGGGCGGCTGCTGTGCCCCGCCGCCAGCGACCGCCTGGGCCGCAAACGGGCGCTGTACGGCGTCTACCTGGGGCTGGCGGCGGGTTCGGCGTGGTTCGCCTTTGCGGGCGGCTGGTGGATGCCGGCGGCCTACGCGCTGCTGACGTTCTGCTACTCGGGCGCGGCGGCGGTGCAGCCGGCGTTCAACACCGATCTGTTCGGCCTGCGCCATGCCGGGGTCAACTATGGTTTCCTTGCGCTGGGCATGTGCGGCGGCAGTTTGCTGAGCTACCTTGGCAGCCAGGCGCTGGGGCTGACTGCCCGGCACTGGCTGGCCGGGGGCTGCGCGCTGGCGGGGCTGGCTTGTGTCAAACTTGTAAAACCGCTGCCGCCCGCTTGCAAAAAACGCCGCGGTGTGTAAAATAGATACAATGTAAAGAAGTTATTGACCGTGCCCTGTTTGCGCAAAGGAGGTCCCATGCAGCAGACATTGCAGCTGCGGCAGCTCGCAGCGCGCTCGGCCACCGCGTTTTTGCTGGCGGTGCTGTGCGTCTACCCTTTATATATCGACAAATTCTCCAACCTCGGCGTCGTCAAGTTCACCGGCGTGTGCACGCTGTGCTGGGCGTTCTGCCTGTGGCTGGGCGCGCTGGCGCTGGTGGGCGCGTCCCCGCTGCGCGGCCGCCTGACGCCGGGCGACCACAGCCTGTGGGCGCTGGGGGCGTTTGTGCTCACCGGGCTGGTGTCCACGGCGGCGTCGCTGTCGCCGGTGTCCTCGTTCTGGGGGCTGGGCGGCTACTACGGCGGGTGCATGATGGTGCTGTTCACGGCGGCCGGCTACCTGGCCGTGCGGGCGTTTGCGCCGCAGGGGCTGCTCAACGGCCTGACGTTCTGCATCGGCGTCACCGCCGCCATCGTCACGGTGCTGTATGTGCTCAACATCTTCAACATCGACCTCATCGGCGCCTATGCCGATACGGCCGTTGTGGAGCGCGCGCAGTTTTTCTCTACCCTGGGGCAGAAAAACTTCAACTCCGCCTTTATGGCGGTGGCGCTGCCGCTGGTGTTCTACGCTTTTCTGGTCGCGCGCGGTGTGCGCCACACGCTGTTTTACGGCGTGCCGGCGTTCTTTGGCGGGCTGGCGCTCGCCGTCGTCGACGCCGAGGGCCTGGCGCTGGGCATCGGCGCGGCGGTGCTGGTGCTCATCTGCCAGAAGATGTTCACCACCCGCATCCTGCGCCGCCTGGCGGTGATCGGGGCGTTCTTTTTCTTCCACGCCGGGTGGATGATGTACATGCGCGAGAACGTCTACACCCAGGGTGGCCGGCCGATGCTGGCGGCACTGGGCCATTTTGCCACGGCGGGATTCATGGTGTGCACGGCGCTGTGGGCACTGCTGCGTTTTGGGCTGCGCGGGCGCGAGGTCCCGCTGTGGAAAGCCGGCCGCGTCGTGGCGGCCGCGGTGGTCGTGCTGGGGGCCGCGCTGTTCGCGCTGGCCAACTTCTGGCCGGGTTTCCCCAGCCTGGGGCGGCTGGACGAGGTGCTCGTCATCAACGACGACTGGGGCACCTACCGCGGCACGGCCTGGCGCATCACCTGGGCGACCTGGCTGGACCAGCCGCTGTGGCGCAAACTGGCGGGCGTAGGCACCGGCATGATGCACACCGCCATGCGCGCCTGGGCCGGCAGCGATTTGACCCCCCGCATGAACACCTTTTACGCCGCCCATAATGAGTACCTGGAACAGCTGCTGGCCACCGGCCTGCTGGGGCTGGCGGCTTGGGTGTGGTTCGTGGCCGCGCACCTTAAACGCGCGGCGCAAAACTGGCTGCGCCCCGGCGTCGCGCCCGTCACGCTGGCGCTCGTCAGCTACCTGGCGCACGCGGTGGTGTCCATCCGCGTGTCGATGGTCTTCCCCGAGGTCATGCTGCTGTTCGGGCAGCTGCAGGTGTTCTGCCTGCCGCCCGAGGACGCCCCCGCCGCCGCGCCCGCACCGCATAGCAAGCCCCGCAAAAAGGCGGCGGCGCCGCCGCCAAAGCCCGGCCTTGCGCGGCTGTGGACGCCGCCGGTGCTGGCCGCCATCGCCATGATGGCCGTGTGCGGCGCGGCGTCCCGCGTCTTGTTCGGTTTTTTGTATTGAACCCGGCCGGATTTTGGCAAGATAGACGAAAAAACAGAGGGTTAGCAAGGGCTAACGTCTTGCAAACCACCGCTGTTTCCTATATAATAAACTTAGCTGTGAAAAGCCTAACAACTATGCAAAGGAGAGAAAATTATGATCGAATACTCCGCACAGGTCAAAAACATGTGCCCGATCACAAAAGGGCCCCATCATGGTCCCGCCCCCATCCCCGAAGAAGGCGAGTGGGTCAAGGCCTATAAAATCGAGGACATCAGCGGCTATACCCACGGCGTAGGCTGGTGCGCCCCGGAACAGGGCGCCTGCAAGCTCAGCCTGAACATCAAAAACGGCATCATCGAGGAAGCCCTCGTCGAGACGCTGGGCTGCTCCGGCATGACCCACTCCGCCGCCATGGCGGGCGAGATCCTGCCCGGCAAGACCATCCTGGAAGCGCTCAACACCGACCTGGTGTGCGACGCCATCAACGTCGCCATGCGTGAGCTGTTCCTGCAGATCGTCTACGGCCGCAGCCAGACTGCCTTCTCGGAGAACGGCCTGCCCGTCGGCGCGGGTCTGGACGACCTGGGCAAGGGCCTGCGCAGCATGACCGGTACCATTTTCTCTACCAAAGTCAAGGGCGTGCGCTACCTGGAACTGACCGAGGGTTACATCCTCAAGACCGCGCTGGACAAGGACAACCAGGTCATCGGCTACCAGTTCGTCCGTCTCGGCAAGATGATGGAAGACATCCGCCACGGCAAGGACCCCAAAGAGGCGTACGAGAAGAACATCGGCACCTACGGCCGCTTCTCTGCCGAGCAGGGCGCTGTCAAGTACATCGACCCGCGTGAAGAATAAGAAGAGGGAGGAACCACACTATGGCAACTTTTGAATCCCAGGAACGCCGTATGCCCAAAATCAACGAGTGCCTGAAAGCCAACGGGCTGGAGAGCCTCGACGCCTGCAACGAGATGCTGCTGGCCAAGGGCATCGACTGCGATAAGATCATCCGCGGCATCCAGCCCATCTGCTTCGACAACGCCGTCTGGGCCTACACCCTCGGCACCGCCATTGCGGTCAAGCGCGGCCTCAAGAGCGCGGCCGACTGCGCCGCCGCCATCGGCGAGGGCCTCGAAGCCTTCACCGTCCCCGGCTCCGTGGCCGAGCAGCGCCACGTCGGCCTGGGCCACGGCAACCTGGGCGCCATGCTGCTGCATGAGGACACCCGCTGCTTCTGCTTCCTGGCCGGGCATGAGTCCTTTGCCGCCGCCGAAGGCGCCATCGGCATCGCCCGCACCGCCAACAAGGTCCGCAAAGAGCCCCTGCGCGTCATCCTGAACGGCCTGGGCAAGGACGCCGCCATGATCATCAGCCGCATCAACGGCTTTACCTACGTCAAGACCGATTTCGACTTCAAGACCGGCGAGGTCAAGGTCGTCGAGACCGTCCCCTACTCGGACGGCGAGCGCGCGGCCGTCAAGTGCTACGGCGCCAACGACGTGCTCGAGGGTGTGGCCATCATGAAGCTGGAGGGTGTTGACGTTTCCATCACCGGCAACTCCACCAACCCCACCCGCTTCCAGCACCTGGTCGCCGGCACCTACAAGAAGTGGGCCAATGAGAACGGCAAGAAGTACTTCTCCGTCGCTTCCGGCGGCGGCACCGGCCGTACCCTGCACCCCGACAACATGGCCGCCGGCCCGGCTTCCTACGGCCTGACCGACTCGATGGGCCGTATGCACGGCGACGCCCAGTTCGCCGGTTCCTCCAGCGTGCCCGCGCACGTGGAGATGATGGGCCTGATCGGCGCCGGCAACAACCCGATGGTCGGCATGACCGTCGCCTGCGCGGTGGCTGCCTCCCAGGCCAACGCCTGATCGCATTTTCTCTTCCTCCGTCTCGTACCTGACCGCCGCCCGGCCTGCCGCCGGGCGGCGGTTTTTGCGTGGCCGGGCGGGTGCGGCGGCGCAAAGGCGCAATTTCAAAAGATTTGTAAACTTTGCCGCGCCCCTTGCCCCGGCTGTTTGCAGAGTGTATAATAGGACTATATATGGCTGGATATGGCCAGCCATGGTAAGGAGGTCCCCCTTATGCCGCGCAAAGAAGGTCAAAAACGCAAGCTGCTGGTGCTTTTGCAGATCCTGGCCCGCGAAACGGACGAAAAACACCCGCTCAGCGTGCCGCAGCTGGTGGAAAAATTGCAGGAGCAGGGCATCGAGGCCGAGCGCAAGAGCGTGTACAATGACCTGGATACCCTCAACACGCTGCCCGGCGCGCCGTATGAGATCGTGCAGCTGCGCGGGCGCGGCGGCGGGTATTATATGACCGACGTGCAGTTTGAACTCGCAGAGCTCAAACTGCTGGTGGACGCCGTCTATGCCAGCAAGTTCATCACGGCGCGCAAGTCCAAAGTCCTCATCGACAAGCTGGGGCAGTTCACCTCCCGCTACCGGCAGGAGGAACTGGACCGCAAGGTCCTTGTCAGCGGGCGCATCAAAAGCACCGACGAAAAGATCCTGTACACCGTCGACGCGCTGCACGCGGCCATCACGGCGGGGGAGCAGGTGCAGTTCAAATACTGTGAGTGGAACCTGCAAAAAAAGATGACCCCGCGCCACGGCGGGCAGACCTACTGCGTCAGCCCCTGGGTGCTGGTGTGGGAAAACAGCAACTACTACCTCATCGCCTATACCGAGGGGCGCTTGAAACACTACCGCGTCGACAAGATGCAGAGCGTCCACCAGATGCCCGGCACCCGGCGCGAAGGCGCCGACGAGTACGCGGCGTTTGACGTCAACACCTACATGCAGCAGATGTTCGGCATGTTCAACGGCCCGCGCCGCCAGGTCACGCTGCTGTGCGAAAACCGCTTTGCCGGCGCGATGATCGACCGCTTTGGCACCGGGCCCATCCTGAACCCCAGCGCCGACGGCGAGCATTTCACCATGACGGTGACGGTGCAGGTCAGCCCGCAGTTTTTCGGCTGGGTGGCGGGCTTTGGCCCCGGTGTCGTCGTGGCGGGCCCGCCCGAGGTGCGCGCCGAGATGAAGCGCACGCTGGACACATTGCAGGAACTCTACCGCTGATTGCAAACCGCCGCGGAATGTGGTATGGTTATACGATAAGCCGCTGCGCGCGGCAGGTCCGCTTTGATCTGTAAGGGAGGAACCCCCCGTTGCTGGAGAAAAACCAACATTACAAAAGCATCCTCAGCGCCTTGCTGGACGCCGTGCTGCTGTTTGCCGGTTTTTTGCTGGCCAACTACCTGCGCTTCAACTATGTGCGCTATTTTGAGCCCGGCGGCGCCGGCCCGGCGCTGGACGTCGCGCGCGACCCGCGCAACATCCTGGCGGGCGCGCTCACCGCGCTGCTGCTGGTCGCCGCGTACTGGGTCGCGGGCATCTACAGCAACGCCCGGCTGCGGGGGCTGGCGGCGCGCAGCACGCGCATCGCCGTCATCAACGCCGGCGGGCTGCTGTTCTTCGTCTTTGTGCTTTACCTGCTGCACCTCGACGACTACTCCCGCGTGGTGCTGGGCCTGTTCTACCTGCTGGGCACCGGGACGGTCGTGGCCAAGCGCGTCATCCGCCGCTGGGTGGACCGCGCCCGCCGCCGCAAGGGCCTGGGCCTGCGCCACATTTTGCTGGTGGGGGGCGGCAAGTCGGCGGCGCTGTACCTGCGCGCGCTGGAACACAACCCCTACTACGGCTTTGTGGTGGACGCCTACCTGGCCCCGGTGGAAGAACCGGGCTTTGGCGTCGCCTACCGCGGCGGGTACGAAAACCTGGACCGCCAGCTGGAAGGCACCGCCTTTGACGAAGTCGTCGTAGCGCTGGAAGCCGAGGAGATCCAGCTGCTGCCGCGGGTGTTCGCCGCCTGCGACAAGCACGGCACCCGCATCACGATGGTGCCGTTTTACGGCGACTACCTGCCGGCGCGCCCGACCATCGACGTGCTGGATGAGTGCAAGCTCATCAACGTGCGGCAGACCCCGTTCGACAACCTGCTCAACGCCGCCGTCAAGCGCGGGCTGGACATCGTGGGCAGCCTTGTGCTCATCGTGCTCACCAGCCCCGTCATGCTGGCGGTGGCCATCGGCGTCAAGCTGTCCAGCCCGGGGCCGGTCATCTTTAAGCAGGAGCGCATCGGGCTGAACAAAAAGCCGTTTATGATGTACAAGTTCCGCTCGATGCGCGTCAACGCCAGCGAGGGCACCGGCTGGTCCACCGACCGCGACCCGCGCAAGACGCGCTTCGGCAGCCTGATCCGCAAATTCAGTTTGGATGAGCTGCCGCAGTTTTTCAACGTCCTCAAGGGCGATATGTCGCTCGTCGGCCCGCGGCCCGAAGTGCCGTTCCACGTCGAGCATTTTAAAGAGGAGATCCCGCGCTACCTGGTGCGCCAGCAGGTGCGCCCCGGCTGTACCGGCTGGGCGCAGATCCACGGTTTGCGCGGCGACACCGACATTGCCGAGCGCATCCGCTATGATATCTGGTACATCGAAAACTGGACCGTGGCGCTGGACATCAAGATCATCTTCCGCACGGTGTTCGGCGGCAAGATGATCAACAGCGAGAAGATCCAGTGACCGCTAAGACCCGGGGGAAAGCTATGAGCAAGACCGAACCGAAAGTAGCCATCGTACACGACTGGCTGGTGACCTATGCCGGCGGCGACCGCGTGGTGGACTGCATGCACCATGTGTTCCCCAACGCTGTGATCTACACGCTGGTGTACGATAAAAAAAAGATGCCCGCGTGGTTCCAGGGCTATGACATCCGCACCACCTGGGTGCAGAAACTGCCCTTTGCCACCAAACTGTACAAAAACCTGCTGCCGCTGATGCCCGGCGCGTTCGAGGCGCTGGACCTGTCGGAGTATGACCTTGTGCTGTCCTCCTCGTCGTCCTGCTCCAAGGGCGTCATCACGCGGCCGGACGCCGTGCACATCTGCTACTGCCACACGCCCATCCGCTATGTGTGGGACTTTTACTACACCTACCGCGCCAACGCCAACTGGCTGGTGCGCGCCGTCATGCCCCACCAGATGCACAAGCTGCGCGTGTGGGACAAATGCGCCGCCGACCGCGTCGATTATTTCATCGCCAACTCGCACTACATTGCGCAGCGCATCAAAAAATACTACCGCCGCGACAGCGACGTCATCTACCCCTGCTGCCATATCAACGAAGCGCCGTTTGTGGAAAAAGAGGATTTCTACCTCACGGTCGGCCGCCTGACCTGGTACAAGCGCGTCGACCTGGCCGTGGCGGCCTGCACGAAGCTGGGCAAAAAGCTCGTCGTCATCGGCGCCGGGGGCGAGGAAGCCAAGCTGCGCGCGCTGGCAGGGCCGACGGTGACCTTTTTGGGCGGGAATTTGAGCGATGAGGAAGTGCGCGGGTACTACCTGCGTGCCAAGGCGTTTTTGTTCCCTGGCGAGGAAGATTTCGGCATCACGCCGGTGGAGGCGCAGTCCGCCGGCACGCCGGTGCTGGCCTACGGCCGCGGCGGCGCGTGCGAGACCGTGCTGCCCGGCAAGACCGGCTACTGGTTCGACGCGCAGACCGTCGAGAGCCTGGCCGCCTGCATCGAGCAGTTTGAGCGCGACGGCGTGGCCTATACCAAAGAACAGATCCGCGGCCACAGCCGCGCGTTCAGCGAGCAGCGCTTTGAGGGCGAACTGCGCGCCTACTGCGCGCGCCGCATGCAGGACTGGCAGCGGGAACTGCGCGATTGCTCCCACTGGGACAAGGAGGAAGAGGTTTGAACCCCATCGTCATCAACGGCACGGTGCTGTGCGACAACATCACCGGCATCCCGCGCTATGTCTATGAAAACGTCGTGCGGCTGGACAAGCTGCTCGCAGGCACCGGCCTTGACGTGCGCATCGCCTACCGCGACGACGGGCGGCCGCTGCACCTGCCGGAACTCAAAAACATCCGGCTGGTGCCGCTCAAAGCCGTCAAGTATTTTTACAACATGGCGGTGCTGCCGGCCTACCTGCGGCGCGAACATGCGTTTTTTGTGGGCTTTGCCAGCGATATGCTCATGACGCGGCGCAGCGTCGTCGTCCTGCACGACATCCGCCCGCTCGTCATGGATACCGACCGCGGCTTTTTCCGCTTCAAGTTCTGGGTGCACTGCCTTTCCACCAAGTGGTTCGCGCGCGAGGTCTACACCGTCAGCCAGGACCAGCGCCGCCTCATCAGCGAAAAACTGGGCATCCCGATGGACAAGATCGGCGTGACCTACAACGGCTGGGAGCACATGCAGCATGTCACGCCCGACGAGAGCGTCTTTGACAAGCTGCCCGGCGTCACCCGCGGCGACTACTACTACGCCCTGGGCAGCCTGGCCAAGCACAAAAACTTCAAATGGATCCGCGAAGTCGCCCGCCGCAACCCGGACAAGACCTTTGTGGTGGCCGGCGGCAAGGATCTGCGCGCCTTCGGCGACGATGCCGAGGCCAAAGACACCGCCAACGTGTTCTACCCCGGCTATGTCAGCGACGCGCAGAACGCCGCGCTGATGAAACACTGCAAACTGTTTTTGCACCCGGCGGTATTTGAGGGGTTCGGCATCCCGCCGCTGGAGGCGCTGGCCCTCGGCGCGCCCATCGCGCTGGCCAACGCCAGCTGCCTGCCGGAACTTTACGGCGATACCGCGCGCTATTTCGACCCCTATGACTACGAGGTCGACCTCGACGCGCTGGCCGCCCAGCCGGTGGCCCCGCCCGATGCGGTTCTGGAAAAATACAGCTGGGACAAAACGGCGGCTTTTTGGCTGGAACGGTTCCGGCACTATGCCGGGCTGTGAGCAGCACCTGCAGAGAGGGGAGAGAGCGCATGAAAGCTGCGTATGCCAAAAAGTGGCTGCTGGGCGTGGTCTGGCTGTTGGCCGGGGCGCTGGCCGGCTACCTGCTGCTGGTGCTGGTGTACTGCCTGCCGGTGCAGCGGATGCAGAAGCATCTGGAAAGCTGTGTCGATGCCTTTGCAGACGGCGCGGCCGCGCTGGTCAAAGACGATACCGGCACCTGGGTGGACTACCTGACCGACTCGCTGATCCTGGCGCAGGCCGTATACCGGGGTGAGGAATCCCCCTGGGAACAGGCCGCGGCGTCGTACAGCAACGCCATCAACGCCGAGGGCGAGCAGCCCTGGGCTTACCGCAAGATCCAGGCCGCGCTGGAAGAACAGCAGGTTGGCGCGCCCTACGCGCGGTACTGGCACGGCAACCTCGTCTACCTCAAGCCGCTGCTGTTCGTGCTTGACTACAAGGACATCCTGGCGCTGAACATGCTGGCGCAGCTGGGCCTGGCGCTGTGGATCGCGCAGCTTCTGGCGCGGCGCGGCCTGGCGCATTTGCTGCCGGCGGCGGCGCTGGCTTTCGGCATGCTGACGCCGACGGCCATGGCGATGTGCATCCAGTATATGCCCTGCTTTTATGTCATGGCGGCAGCCTGCATCCTGCTGTTGAAAAAAACGGACTTTGTGCAGCGCCATGCCGGGCTGTTCTTTCTCACCATCGGCATGGCCACCTGCTATTTTGACTACCTGACCTTCCCGCTCATCACGCTGGGCGTGCCGCTGGCGCTCTGGCTGCTGCTGGCGCCGTCGCCGTGGCGGCAGGGCGTGGCGCGCGTCGTGCAAAGCAGCCTTTGCTGGGGCGTCGGCTACGTGGTCTTTTGGGCGGAAAAATGGGCGTTGGGGTCGCTGGTCCTGGGCGAGAACCTTTTTGCCGACGCCGCAAACAGCCTGATGATCCGTTCTTCGCACGAGACCGAAGGGCAGGCGATCGGCTACCTGGATGTGCTGCGCAACAACTTCCAGGCTTACGGCCTGCGCACCTGGAAACTGCTGTTTGTGCTGCTGGCCCTGGCGCTGCTGGCGGCCGCCTTTACGGCGCTGCGCAGCCGGGCCCGGGGCCTGGCGCGGGACCGCGCCATCCCGCTGTGCATGGTGGCGTGCATGCCGTTTGCCTGGTACCTCGTCGCGATGAACCATTCGTATGTCCACTTTGGCTATACCCACAAAGAGCTGATGATCACCGGCTGGGCGCTGGCGTGCCTGACGGCGGAACTCTGGCGGGTCGGCCGGCAGCCCGCCGCAGACGGCGGCACGCCCTGCGCGGCAAAAGGGAAATAACAAGTTGTAATGTGACGATATAAAAATACAAATTGTATTTTTGCGCACGCAAAACGCAAAGGAAGGGGGCTGCCATGATCGTTGCGGCGTTGGCGCTGACGGCGCTTTTGGCGTTTGCATCCGGCATGGCCCCGGCCTGGCTGGCCCGGCGGGCGGCGTCCCGGCGGGATGCCGCCTGGGCGGCGGGGCTGTGGGCCGGGGTATGGCTGTTCTGCCTGTGCGCCTACCACCGGCCGGGGCTTGCCGTCGGGTTTGACGGGTTCCGGCTGCTGGCCATCGCGGCGCTGTGCGGCTGGGCCGGTTTCTGCACGGCGGGCCTGCGCGCGTTCGGGCGGCGCGGGCTGCGGTTCGTGCTGCCGCTGCTGCTGGCCGTGGCGGCGGGGGCGGAGCTGTTTGTGGGCAATGTAGCCTACTTCAACACCCACAGCTACCAGCCCTTCCAGCTGATGGACTACCTTGACCCCAACGTCAACGTCGAGCGCGGCAACGGCACCTGGTCGCTGGAGGAGGGCCGCGCCTACCTGCGCTTTCTTGACATCGACCGGCCCATCTACAACCTGCAGCTCGACAACCTGACCAACGACGATACCGACCCGCTGCACGCCGACAGCACCTTCACCTTTGACATCGAGGGCACCGACGACGCCAACGGCGCGCTGATCCGTTTCGGCACCTGGCAGGTGGGCACGCAGGCGCCGCGCAGCCAGGTCATCAGCCTGGACCTGACCGGCAATGTAGACAGCCTGGTGCTGCAGGCCAGCGGGTACAGCACCGCGCATGCGCAGTACCCGGTGGCGTTCACCGTCACCGGCATCACGGCCAACGCGCCGCGCGCGCTGGCGCTTTCGCCGCTGCGCTTCGGCTGTATCTTGCTGGCGCTGCTGGCCGGGTATGCGCTGCGCCCGGGCGGCGGGCTGTGGCGGCGGCGCTGGCTGGCCGGCAACCTGTGCGACCGCATGGCCGCGCTGGTGCTGGGGGGCGTATTGGCGGCGTTCGTCGTCGTCGTGCCGTTCTGGCAGCCGGGCAACACCGGCCTGGCGACGGAAAGCTACAACACCGCCTACTGGGACGGCGAAAGCACCGTCAGCTTTGTCTACCAGCAGTACGGCGCGCTGGCGCACAGCCTGCTCAACGCCCGCCTGGATCTGGAGGAAGACCCGCCCGAAGCGCTGCTGGCGCTGGAAAACCCCTACGACGCCGCCGCGCGCGACGCCGCGAACATCCAGGGCGGCCGCTGGGACCATGCGCTGTACAACGGGCGGTATTATGTCTATTTCGGCATCGTGCCCTGCCTGCTGTTCCAGCTCCCGTTCGAGGCCATCACCGGCATCCAGAACCTCGCTTACGCGCCCTGCATGGTGGTGCTGGGGCTGGTATATCTGCTCAGCTGTTTTGGCATTTTGGGGCAGGTGGTGCGGCGGTGGTTCCCCACGGCGTCGTCGGCTGCGTATTTGCTGTGCGTGGCGGCGCTGGCGCTGGGCAGCCAGCTGTACACGCTGCTGGTGCGGCCGTATATCTACGAGTATGCCATCCTGTGCGGCGCTTCGCTGCTGATGCTGGGGCTGTGGCTCTGGCTGGCGGCGGCCGCCACACCGGTGCAGCGCGGCGGCGTGCTGGCGCTGCGGCTGGCGGCGGGCAGTTTGTGCGTGGCGCTGGTCGCCGGCTGCCGCCCGCAGATGGAACTGTTCGCGCTGCTGGCGCTGCCCATTTTCTGGCACCGCTATGGTACGCGCCGCCGGCTGTTCAGCCGCGCCGGCGTGCGGGACGCCGCCGCGTTTTTGCTGCCCGTCGTGCTGGTGGCGGCGGGGCTGATGTGGTACAACGCCGCGCGCTTTGGCTCGCCGTTTGATTTTGGCGCCAACTATAACCTGACCGGCAACGATATGACGCAGCGCGGCTTCAACGTCGTGCGCATCGGCCCGGCGGTGTTCACCAGCCTGTTCGATCTGCCGCGCCTGCAAAGCGTCTTCCCGTTTTTGCAGGAAGTCGACGTGCAGACCAACGCCGTCATCCGCACCATCAGCGAGCGTTTCTGCGGCGGCATGCTGGCGGCCACGCCGTTCACCTGGGCGCTGGCGCTGCCTGCCGTGCCGCTGGCGCGGCGCAGCCTGCACCGCCGCCGCGCGGTGGCGGCCGTCGTCTACGGTTCGCTGGCGGGCATGGCGGTCATCACCGTGGTGGACTGCCAGATGGCCGGCGTATTGTACCGTTACCTGATGGACTACAGCCCCGTATTGCTGCTGGGCGCGGCGCTGTGCTGGCTGCTGGCCGAGACCGGCCTTGCCCGCCGCGCGCAAAGCGGCGAGGCGCTGGCCGCCGCGCTGCTGCCGGTGCTGCGCGCCGGGTTGACGGCGGCGCTGGCGTGGGGCGTGTTCTACCGCTTTGCCACGCTGTTTGCTATGGAACCCTGGCTGCGCGGCATGAACCCCTCGCTGTATTACACGACCAGCCGCCTGGTCCAATTCTGGATGTAACATCACACAAAGGGAGGCCCCTGTATGGATAAGATCGCCGTTTTGATCCCCTGCTACAACGAAGCCAAGACCGTCGAAAAGGTCGTGACGGATTTCAAGCGTGTGCTGCCGGACGCCACCGTCTATGTCTACGACAACAACTCCACCGACGGCACGGCGGCGCTGGCCGCCGCGGCCGGCGCGGTCGTCCGGCACGAGTACCAGCAGGGCAAAGGCAACGTCATGCGCCGTATGTTCCGCGAGATCGACGCCGAAGCCTACGTGCTGGTGGACGGCGACGACACCTACCCGGCCGAGGCTGCGCCCGAGATGGTGCGCGCCGTTGCCGAGCGCCAGGCCGACATGGTCGTGGGCGACCGGCTCTCCAGCACCTACTACACCCAGAACAAGCGCCCGTTCCACAACTTTGGCAACGACCTCGTGCGCTTTTGTACCAACCGGCTGTTCGGCGGCCGCATCAAGGATATCATGACGGGCTACCGCGCGTTCAGCTACCGTTTCGTCAAGACCTACCCGGTGCTCTCGCGCGGGTTCGAGATCGAGACCGAGATGACCATCCACGCGCTGCAGCGCAACATGCAGGTCGACAACGTCGTCATTGAATACCGCGACCGCCCCGAAGGCTCCGAAAGCAAGCTCAACACCTATTCCGACGGCCTCAAAGTGCTGGGCACCATTGCGCGGCTGTTCAAAAACTACCGCCCGTTCGCCTTTTTTGGCATCCTGGCCGCTGTGCTGGCCGTGGCGGGCGTCGGGTTTATGGTCCCGGTGGTAAACGAGTATTTCCACACCGGGCTGGTGCCGCGGTTCCCCACGCTCATCGTCTGCTGCTTTGTGCTGGTGGCGGCGCTGCTGCTGTTTATCTCGGGGGTCATCCTCTCCAGCCAGCTCGCCAAGGACGCGCGCGATTTTGAGTTCCAGCTCCAGACCGTGCAGCACTGGCAGAATACAGCCCGCAAGTAAGGTCACCGGTTTTGTAATGATTTTGTTGAGGAGGTTTTCCTATGTATGATTACCTGATCGTTGGCGCCGGTTTGTTCGGCGCGGTATTCGCCCGCGAGGCCGCCGCTGCCGGCAAGCGCTGCCTGGTCATTGACAAGCGCAGCCATATCGCCGGCAATATCTATACCGAGGATGTCGAGGGCGTCGCCGTCCACCGCTACGGCGCGCATATCTTCCACACCAACAACAAGGCCGTGTGGGACTATGTCAACCGTTTCGCCACCTTCAACCGCTACACCAACTCCCCGGTGGCCAACTATAAGGGCGAGCTGTACAACCTGCCTTTCAACATGAACACCTTCAACAAGATGTGGGGCGTTGTCACGCCGGCCGAGGCCCAGGCCAAGATCAATGAGCAGCGCGCCGCCCATTACACCGCCGACCCCCAAAACCTCGAGGAACAGGCCATCAACCTGGTGGGCGTGGATATCTACGAAAAGCTCATCAAAGGCTATACCGAAAAACAATGGGGCCGCCCCTGCACGGCGCTGCCGGCGTTCATCATCCAGCGCCTGCCCGTGCGCCTGACCTTTGACAACAACTACTTCAACGCCCTCTACCAGGGCATCCCCAACGAGGGCTACACCGCGCTCGTCGCCAACCTGCTGCAGGGTATCGAGGTGCGCCTCGACACCGACTACCTGGCCGACCGCGCCGCGCTGGACGCCCTGGCGCGCAAAGTCGTCTACACCGGGCCCATCGACGCCTACTTTGACGCCTGCTACGGCGCGCTGCAGTACCGTAGCGTCCGGTTTGAGACCGAAACGCTGGACTGCCCCAACTACCAGGGCAACGCCGTCATCAACTACACGGATGCCGAGACCCCCTACACCCGCATCATCGAGCACAAACACTTTGTCTTTGGCTCCACCGAGCCCGGCACCAAAACGGTCATCAGCCGCGAATATTCGGCCGAGTGGAAGCCCGGCGACGAGCCGTACTACCCCGTCAACGACGCCGAGAACGGCGCGCTGTACGCCCGCTACAAAGCGCTGGCCGACGCCCGTCCGGGCGTCATCTTCGGCGGCCGCCTGGGCGAGTACAAGTATTACGACATGGACCGCGTCATCGAGGCCGCGCTGGCCTGCGTGCAGCGGGAACTGGCCGGTTGACAAAAAATGGCAGGGCTGTTTTTGAACAGCCCTGCGTATTTTTGCCGCGGCAGGGCAGGGGGCGCGCCTTGCTTTTTGCCCGGCGATACGCTATAATGTTTTTGTGTATCGCCGTGCGGCCCTGCCGCGCAGCGCCAAGAGGGAATTGCAGATAAAGTGGGAAAGATAAGGGAGAAACCTATGACCAAGATCGCCGCCTCGATCCTGTCGGCGGATTTTGCCAACCTGCAGCGCGACTGCACCCGCCTGATGGACGAGGGCGTCGATGTGCTGCACTTTGATGTGATGGACGGGCATTTTGTGCCCAACATCAGCTACGGCGCGCCGGTGCTGCGCAGCCTGCATGCCGCGCTGCCCGACGTTTTCTATGACGTCCACCTGATGATCAGCGACCCGGCGCGCTACGCGGCCGACTTCGCCCGCGCGGGCGCCGGCCTTATCACCTTCCACCTCGAAGCCGTGCCCGACACGGTGGAGGAAGTCGTCGCCGCCATCCGCGCCACCGGCTGCCAGGTGGGCCTCAGCATCCGCCCCGGCACCCCGGTCGAGGCCGTCTACCCCTACCTGGGTGTCGTCGACCTCATCCTGGTCATGAGCGTCGAACCCGGTTTCGGCGGGCAGAAGTTCCTGCCCGCCGCCGTGCAGCGCCTGGCCGCGCTGGACGCCGAGCGCCGCCGCCGCGGCTGCACGACGCTGCTGGAAGTGGACGGCGGCATCAATGCCGAGACCGGCCCCCTGTGCGTACAGGCCGGGGCCGACTGGCTGGTCGCCGGCAATTCGCTGTTTGGCGCCAAAGACCCCGCCGCCGTGGTGCGTGCGCTGCACGGCCTGGCCTGAACCAACCAAAGGAGAAACTGACCCCCCATGCCCAATCGTGTCAAAATTGAACGCAGCGAACAGTACGGGTATTACCGCGACCTGCTGTGGTGCATCCTGCCGCTGGGCGGCATGGCCTGGTACTACTATGGGCCGCGCCCGGTGCTGCTGCTGTTCACGGGCCTGCTCACGGCCTATCTGTGCGACTGCCTGCTGGCGCCTTTGCACGGCGCGGGCTACCGCTCGCGCGAGCCTTCCAGCGAGTGCTTCGCCGCGCTCATCGTATTTATGATGCCGGCCACCGTGCCCTACGCCGTCGTGGTGGCGGCGGTCATCGCGGCCGTGCTGGCCAAAGAGGCTTTCGGGGGCGAGGGGCACTATCCCTTCCACCCGGCGGCCGTCGGCATGGCGCTGGCCGGCATCTCCTGGCCGGAGCGCGTCTACCGTTACCCCGCCCCCGGCACCTGGCTGCCGCTGCTCAACACCGTCGACACCCCGCTGGTGCAGGGCATCAACGCCACGCTGCGCGACGGCGGCCTGCCCAGCGACAGCACCATGAACCTGCTTACCGGCAACTTCGCCGGGGCGCTTGGCACCAGCGCGGCGTTGGTCGTGGCGGCCTGCGGGCTGTTTTTGCTGGTGCGCGGCCATGTCAAACTCACGGTTCTGGTGCCGTTTCTGGCGTTCTGCATCGGCCTGCCCTGGCTGCTGCCCCAGCTCAATGAGCTGCCGGCCTTCAGCTGGCCGTGGGAGTATGTGCGCCAGCGCATCTACCTGGAAAAATACGTCATCCTTTCGGGCACGGTGCTGTTCGGCGGCCTGTTCCTGATCTGCGAACCCGTCACCATGCCCAACCGCACCAGCAGCCGCATCTTGTACGGCGCAGCGCTGGGCATCGCCACCCATGCGTTCCGCGCTGTCAGCCCGTATGAGAGCGCCGTCTGCTTTGCGCTGCTGATCGTAGGCGCGATCCCCGAATGGCTGGACCTCATCAGCCACCGCACCGAACGCATCCGCTTTATGAGGAAGGAGGAACGGCGCGTTGCCCAATCTGCAAAACCGGAATAACCGCCGTAAACAGACGGCGGGCCCCGAAACGCTGATCATCCCCCATATCACCAAAGACATGCTGGACCGTGCGCGCGCGATGGCCGAGCAGGGCGCTTCCCGCGCGGATATTGAGCAGGAAATGACCCGCATGCAGCAGGGCGCGGCCCCGGCGCCGCAGCCCGCCGCGCCAAAACCGTCGGTGCAGCGCATCATCCCCACCAGCCGCCCGCGCCATACCGACGCCGAGCGCCAGGCCCTGCGCGAGCAGATACTGCAGGAGCAGCAGGGCCAATACCGGGCCGAGGCTTCCCGCCGGACCGAGCGCACGCTGCGCAGCCAGCCTGGTGCGGCGCAAAGCGCGCCCCCCCGCCAGGCGTTCACGCCGGTGCGCCCCGCGGCGCCGGCCCCCAAGGCCGGCCGCACGCTCTCGCAGCCGGTGCGCCGCCCCCAGACGCCCCCTGCGGCGGGGGCGGCGGATGCCCCCACCCGCATGATGGACCCGCCGCGCCCGGCCGAGGCCCCGCAGGCCCCGCCCCCCGCGGCGCAGCCCGCGCCCGCCCCGCGCCGCCAAAGCGAAGGGCCGCGCACGCGGGCCGAGGCGGAGGCCGAACTCAACGAAAAGATCCGCAGCGACCATGTCTGGCTGTCCAACCCCGTGCTGGTGCGCGGGCTGGGCCTGGCCCCCGTGGTGGGGGCTGCGCTGGACGGCGAACGCGCGCTGATCTTGTGCCTGGCCAGTTTGCTGCTCGTCACCTTTACGCGGGTGCTGGCAGTGGCGGTGTGCCACCTCAGCGGCAACCGGTTCCGCCCGCTGATCTACAGCTATGCGGCGGCGGTCCTGTACATCCCGGTCTATGTACTGCTCAACCAGCTGTTTGGCAACGACCTGACGATGCTGGGCATCTACCTGCCCATTTTGATCGTGGAACCGGCCATCGTCAAGCGCATGGAATTTACCGAGCTGGAACCCGTCCGCGACGCGCTGCGCCACGGTTTCAACAACAGCCTGGGCATGTGCGCGGCGCTGCTCATCGTCGGCTGCCTGCGCGAGCTGCTGGGGGCCGGCGCAGTGTTCGGCCATGCCGTGCTGCACACGGCGCCGCTGCCGCTGGCGGCCCAGCCGGCCGGCGGGTTTGTGCTGGCGGGCGTCATCGCCGCTGTGTGGTGCGCGCTGGCCAACGCCTATACCGACTATAAACATGAGGAGGTGCGCCGCCTGTATGCCAACCGTAAACGTTGAGGCTTCTGTCCTGCGCGGCGTGCTGGAATTCATCAGCTTTATGGTGCTGGCCATTTTTGCCGAAAACGTCGTGCTGGCCCGCGCCCTGGGCGTGACCCGGCTGCTCAAGCTCGTGCCCGACCACAAAGCGCAGATCGGGGATTTCTGCTTCCCGCTCGTACTGGTCATGGGCTTTTCGGCCCCGCTGGGCTGGGCGGCGCACAACCTGTTTTTCCCCTGGCTGCGCCCGCATCTGCCCGCCTGGCTGCCGGTCGGCGCGCTGCGTCCGCTCGTCTACCTGACCTGCGCCGCCCTGGCCATGGCGGTTTCCTGGGCGCTGCTGTGGCTGCTGCCGCGCCGCCAGCGCCAGGCATGCCACGCGCAGCTTTCGCTGGCGGGGTGCAGCACCACGGTGCTGGGCACGCTGCTGATCTGCGCCAACCAAAACTACACGCTGCCGCAAAGCATCGCCTTTGGCCTGGGCAGCGCGCTGGGCTATGTGTTCATCGTCTTTATCGTGCGCGAAGGCCGCCGCCGTCTGCGCAGTAAAGAGGTCCCCGCCATCTTCCAGGGGCTGCCCAGCTCCATGATCTACATCGGCATCCTGTCGCTGGCCATCTACGGCCTGGTCGGCCATGCCGTCGTCCTGTAGGAGGCGTTGCCCTATGCCGCAGCCCTGTTTTGTCCCCGCCGAGATCCTGCTGCCCGCGGCGCAGACCCCGCTGGAAACCTGGGCCTGCATCGCCGTGGACCAGTTTACCGCCCAGCCGGAATACTGGCAGCGCGCCGAGGCCCTGGCCGCCGGCCAGCCCAGCACGCTGCACATCGTCCTGCCCGAGGCCTACCTCGGCACGCCGCAGCAGGCCGCCCGGCTGGAAGCCATCCGCCACACCATGGCGGATTACCGCCAGAACGTCCTCACGCGCTGTGTGCACGGCTATGTCTATGTTGAGCGCACCCAGATGGACGGCAGCGTCCGCCAGGGTCTGGTGGGCGCCATCGACCTCGAAGCCTACGACTACACCCCCGGCGCGCGGGCGGCCATCCGCCCCAGCGAACGCACGGTGGTGGAGCGCATCCCCCCGCGGCTGGCGATGCGGCGCGGCGCGACGCTGGAGACGCCGCATATCCTGATGCTGGCCGACGATGCCAACCAGACGCTCATCGAGCCGGTCGGCGCGCGCAAAGAGACGCTGCCGCCGCTCTATGACGGCCAGCTGATGCTGGGCGGCGGGCGGCTGCGCGGCTGGGCGGTCGAGGACCCGGCCCTCATCGCGCAGATCGACGCCGCGCTGGCGGCGCTGGCCGACCCCGACGCCTTTGCCAAACGCTGGCCGGCCGCCGCCGGGCAGACCCCCATGGTGCTGGCGGTGGGGGACGGCAACCACAGCCTGGCCACCGCCAAAGCGTATTGGGAGGAACTCAAACCCACCCTGCCCGAAGCCGAGCGCGCACGCCACCCCGCGCGCTGGTGCCTGGCCGAAGTGTGCAACGTGCACAGCCCGGCCATTGAGATCGAACCCATCCACCGCGTGGTGTTCGGCGTTACGGCGCAGGAGCTGCTGCAGGCCATCGACCTGTGGGACAAAGCCCAGGGCGGCAGCGCCGTGCCCTCGGCGCAGCGGTTCCGCCTGGCCGACCGCCAGGGCGAGCAGCTTGTCGCCCTGCAAAACCCGCCCGCCCCGCTGACGGTGGGCAGTGTCGAGGCCTTTTTGGCCGATTGGCTGCCCCGCCACCCGCAGGCCAGCGTCGATTACATCCACGGCGCGTCCACGGCGCTGGCGCTGGCCGCCCGGCCCGAGCGCCCGGCGGCTGCCATCCTGCTGCCGGACCTGGCCAAGGGGGATCTGTTCCGCGGCGTGGTGCTGGGCGGCGTGCTGCCGCGCAAGACGTTCAGCATGGGCCACGCCGAGGAAAAACGTTATTACAATGAATGCCGAGTCATCGGCTGAAATGTGCAGGTGAAGTATGGAAAAGACAGCGCAAACCCCCGGCAGCGCCCCGCGCCGCCGCCGTCGCCGCCGTTCGTCCGGCGCAGGCGCGGCCCAGAACGCCGCGCCCGCCGCCCCCCAGCGGGAGGGTGGGAAACCCGCCGCCCCGCAGGCCCCGCAAAAGCAGCGCGCCCGCGCGCCGCGCAAAGAGGCGGACGCCCCGCAGGCCGCCCCCCGCGGGCGCAAGCGCGGGCAGCAGCCCGCCGCACCGCAGCCGCAAGCGCAGGCAGCGGGGCGCGGCAAAGGCCGCGGCCACACCGCCCCTGCGCAGGAACCGGCGCGCGCGCCCAAACCGCAGCGCGCAGCGCGCGGCGCGCACCGCATGGTGGAGGAGGACCCCGGCCTTGAACTCATCACCCGCCGCCCGCCCAAACAGAAGTTTTCCAATTTTGAGGAATACCTCGCCGCGCACGGCGGCATGACCGTGCCGCTGCCCGGCGAGCCGGACCCCGCGCCCGCCGCGGCTGAAACCCCGGCCCCGGCCGACGCGCCCGAGGCATGACCGGCCGCCCTGCGCCCCCATAACGGAAAGGACCCTGCCATGAAAACCGCCAGCCATGCCGCTTTGTGCCGCCTGCTGGCGGTTTTGCGTTGAGCGCCGGCCAGTGTGAGGAGGAAATGGCGATGCGCCTGTATCTGGAAACATTCACCTTCCCCGACGCCGAGAGCGAGCAGGGCTTTTTGGCGGCCCAGCGCATGACCTGCTATGACAGCTACTATCCGTTCCAGGTGCTGGCGCCGTGCGGGCTGCGCCGGCTGGAATTTGCGCCCGTCACCATCCTGTACGGCGGCAACGGCAGCGGCAAGACGACGGCGCTCAACATCATGGCCGAAAAACTGGGCCTGGCGCGGCAGGCGGCGTTCAACCGCACCAGCTTTTTGCCCGACTATCTGCGTCTGTGCAGCGTCGGCGGGGCACAGGTGCCGCAGGGCAGCCGCATCATCACCAGCGACGACGTGTTTGCCTGGATGCTGGACCTGCGCGCCCTCAACGACGGCATCGACCAGCAGCGCGAGGAAGTGTTTACCGCCTATACCGACGCGAAGTACGCCCATTTCCAGCTGCACTCGCTGGACGATTACCAGCGTCTCAAACAGGTCAGCGCCGCGCGGCGGCTGTCCAAGTCGCGCTATACGCGCAGCCAGTTGATGGACAACACGCGCACGCGCTCCAACGGCGAGAGCGCGCTGCTGTATTTCACCCATACCATCCGGGAAAACGCTCTCTACCTGCTGGACGAGCCGGAAAACAGCCTTTCGCCGGCCCGCCAGCTGGAACTGGCCGCCTTTTTGCAGGACGCCGCGCGCTTTTTCGGCTGCCAGCTGGTGCTGGCCACCCATTCGCCGTTTCTGCTGGCGCTGCCGGGCGCCCGCGTCTATGACCTGGACGCCGACCCGCCGCGCCCGCGCCGCTGGACCGAGCTGGAAAACGTGCAGATCTACCGCCGCTTTTTTGCTGAACACGCGGCAGAATTTACACCGTAAAAGAAGGAGGGGAAACGCCTGTGCGCTTTTACCGTTCTGCCCGCGCCGCCGGGCTTCGCCGGTGACGCCGGGGTCTGCCGCGGCGCTGCGCTGCCCGGTGTGCGGCGGACCGCTGCGGCTGGACGCCCGCACGCTGCGCTGCCCCAGGGCCCACAGCTTTGACCTTGCGCGCGAGGGGTACGCCAACCTGCTGGCCATCCAGAAAAAGCACGCCGCCGACCCCGGCGACAGCAAGGCGATGGTGCGCGCCCGCCGCGCGTTTCTGGCGGCCGGGCACTATGCGCCGCTGATGCAGGCGCTGGCCGAAGTCTGTACCGCATTGCCGCACGCGCGCATCGTGGACGCCGGCTGCGGCGAGGGCAGCTACGACCGCTTTTTGTACGACGCGCTGGGCGGGCCGGAACTCATCGGGTTCGACCTCGCCAAAGAGGCCGTGCGCCTGGCCGCCCGGCTCACGCCCGAAGCGGCGTTTTGCGTCGGCGGCAGTTTCAGCGCCCCGGTGCGCGACGGCTGGGCCGACCTGGTGCTCAACATCTTTTCGCCGTTTGCGGGGGCGGAGTTTCGCCGCATGCTGCGCCCCGGCGGGCACCTGATCTATGCGGTGCCCACGGCGCGCCACCTCTACGGCTTAAAAGAAATTTTGTACGAAACCCCGTATGAAAACGAAGTCAAACAGACCGCCTACGACGGCTTTGCCTTTGTGGGCGAGCGCGAAGCCGCGGCCATGTTGGCCCTGCAGGGCGAGAGCGTGCAGCAGCTGTTTGCCATGACGCCCTATTACTGGAAGACCCCGCCCGCCGGCGCGGCCCGCCTGGCCGCCTGCCCGGCGCTGACGACCGAGATCGGCTTCCGGTACCTTGTCTACCGCAAAGTATGAACAAAGCCCGCCCCCGGCACAGCCGGGGGCGGGCTTTGCTGCGGCAACGTTACAGGTCGTCGGCGTCCTGGGTGGGGGCCTCGTACGCGTCGGCGCTGGGCACGCCGGTCCAGCTGCCCAGCGGGTCCTGCCGGCTGGCGGCGTCCTGCACGCCGGGGCCGGGCAGGGGCCCCGGTGCAGGCTGGGCCGCGGGCGGTACCGGGTAGGCGCCCGGCAGATAGTTCGGCGCGTGCACCGCCGCGTCCAGGCGCGGCGTGCGCCGGGCGTTCTGCGCCGGGTCGCCGCGGTAGGCGGCGTCGGTCACCTCGCCCAGGTCGGTCCAAAAGGCGTCGCGCTCATCCTCCGCGCCGCGGGGGCCGTATGGTTCATGCAGCATCTTCCTAACCTCCTTTGGTATACGCGCGGGCCGGGCGGCCCACACTATACCATGATTTTGAGGCAAAGAGGTGTTGTTTATGCATACGCGAGGCGGCGTTTTTTGGTACAGCCTGGGGCTGACGCTGCTGTTGCTGCTGCCCATGGTGGGCGTCACGGCGTTTTTGGTGCGCCAGCGCCAGCAGCAAAACGCGCTGCGCCAGGCGGCGGCCGGGCGCGGCGGCATTGCGGTGGAGCAGGGCGCGCAGGATACCTGGCGGCTGCTGCTGGTCGTCCAGCAGGAGGAACCGGCCTTTGTGCTGGCGCGGGCCGACGGCCCGGCACAGACCGTCACGCTGTGCGCGCTGCCGGGGGCATTGCAGGTCGACGCACCGTCCGGCACCACGACGCTGGCTGCCTGCGCGCAGACGGCGGGACCGGGGCGGGCGGTGCAGCTGCTGGGCGCTACGCTGGCCACCGGCGAGACCGCTGCGCCGCCGCTGTACTACCTGGCCGCCACGCCGGACTGCTGGGCCGGCTGCGCCGGGGCGCAGGCCGCCGCCCGGTTGGACACCGCCGCCCTGCTGACGGCGGCGCAGCGCCGGGAGCTGGGCTACGGGCAGGACAGCGTCGCGCAGGTGGACGCCGCCGGGGCCGCCGAACTGATCGCGCGGCTGCAAAGCGTCCAGGACGACCCCGACCGCCAGGCCGCCATGCGCGCCGCTGTGTGGGAGGCCTTTGCCCGCCAGGACCCGGCGCTGCTGGCCGCGCTGCCCGACGCCTGGCGCCAGGCAAGCGCCCGTACGCTGACCGACCTGCTGGCCGGCGACCTGGCCGGGGCGGAAGCTACGCTGCAATACCTGGCCGGCCAGCCGGGGCTGACGGTGCAGTATACCACCGCGCCCACGCAGGACGCCGGCGGCGGGGAAGTAACGCTCACGCAGCAGGGGCGCGCCGTTTTGGCGGAGCTGCTGCAATAAAAAACCCGCCCGGTACGCTGCGGTACCGGGCGGGTTTTGCTGTTTGGGTCAGGCGCGTGGCGCGCCGTGCTGCGGGTGCAGGATGGTGCGCCAATCCAGGTCGCCGTGTTCCAGGCCGTGGATCAGCACTTCGGCGGTGGCAATGTTCGTCGCCACCGGGATGTTGTGCACATCGCAGATGCGCAGAAGGTTCATCTCGTTGGGTTCGCTGGGTTTGGCGCTGATCGGGTCGCGGAAGAACAGCAGCATGTCCACCTCGTCGCACGCGATGCGCGCCATGATCTGCTGGTCGCCGCCGTGGCCGCCGGGCAGGAACTTCTGCACGCTCAGGCCGGTATTCTCCTCGACCTGGCGGCCGGTCGTGCCGGTGGCGATCAAGGTGTGCTGCTCTAAAATATGGCGGTAGGCGGTGCAGAACTGTACCATCAACTCCTTTTTTGAGTCGTGGGCCACTAAGGCGATTATCATAACGCTACACCATCCTTACATGTATAGATCAAAAGGTAAGCGGGACGCGCTGCCCGCACAAACGTCTGGCCATGGCCTGCCCGGCCGCGACCGCCGGGTCCTGCGGCGGAGGCACGGCGCCGCGCGCGCCGCACTGCTGCAGCGCCGCGCTCTCGGGGATCACCGCCAGCAGCTGCGCGCCGACGGTGTCGATGCATTCGTCCAGGTCCGCCACGGCGGCCCCCTTGCCAAAACTTTCCCGCGTGACGCGGTTCATCACCAGGCGCACGGTGTTTTGGGGGCGCCGGTCATGCAGCAGCCGGTCGGCAACGATCTTGCCGTCGCGCAGCGCCACGGGGTCGGGCGTCAAGACCAGCAGCGCGGTGTCGGCCACGGCCGCGGCGGCCGTAAACGGCGCGCCCATGCCGGCGGCGGTGTCCAGCAGCAAAAAATCAAAATACGGGCGCATCGCCGTCAACAGCCGCCCCAGCGGCGCGGCTTCCACCGTGCCGCCCTCATACGGGGCGCTGATGACCGACAGCCCGGGGTACAGCGGGCTGGGCACGATGGCTTTGGCGCCCTCGCACCGGCCGCAGAGCACGTCCTCAATGTCGTAGACCGTGCGGCCGTACACGCCCGCGATAATATCCACGCTGCGCAAGCCGGAATCCAGCTCGACCAGCAAAACCTTGCGGCCCAGCTGTGCCAGGGCGGCGCCCAGCAATACCGATACGGTGCTTTTGCCGGTGCCCCCCTTGCCGGAGCATAGCATGATGCATTGTGCGTTCAAAGGCGTGCCTCCTGTTGTGAGGAACGTCCTTTGTGATACTTTGACGCGACACTTCCTCATTGATATTCTAGCACACTTTGCAAGCGGCGGCAACTGACTTTTTGATTAAAAAAAACACGGCATTTTTGAACGTTTTCACAATCTGATGTTCAGAACGTAGTACAAAATTAGAAAAACTGCCCAGTTTGCGCGAAAATTCTCTTCAAAAATCACCCGCCGCCCCCGCCAAACCAGGCGTCCAGCACGGCGCGCAGCACCGGCGCGGCGTTGGCACCGCCGCCGCCGTATTCCAGCACCACCGCCACGGCGATCTGCGGGTCGTCGGCCGGCGCATAGCCGATCAGCACCGAGTTGACGTAGTGCCCGCCGCCGGGCAGCGTGTCGGCCAGCTGGGGGCTGCCGGTCTTGGCGGCGCAGGGCACGGGCGCTTCGCGCAGCACGCGCGTGCTCTGCGCCATGCGAACCATGCCGTCGCGGATCGGCCCAAACACGGCCTCGCCGCCCGGCACGGTGGTAAACTGCGGCGTGTACCGCCACACGGTCTGCCCGGTGGCGGCGTCGTCGGCGCGGGCGGCAAAGTGCAGCGTGGGGCGCTGCCCGCCGGTGGCCAGCGTGGCGGCGTACACAGCCAGCTGCGCGGGGGTCACGGCGGTGTTGCCCTGGCCGATGGCCGCCATCAGCGTCAGGCCGGCCTGGTAATTTTCGTCGCTCGTCCAGGTCAGGCGGCCGGCGGCTTGCGGCAGTTCGGCCCCGGTGGGCTGCGCCAGGCCCAGCTGCTGCGCCATGGCGCTGAAGGCATCCACCCCCAGCCGGCGGCCGGTGTCGTAAAAGTAGAGGTTGCAGCTGTACTGCAATGCGGTGCGCAGGTCCACCGGGCCGCTGTGGCGGTCCTGCAAACAAGCAGGCTGGTAGCCGCTGTAATAGGTGTAGCGCCCGGTGCAGGTCACAGTGGCGGCGGGGTTGTACCCGGCGGCCAGCGCCGCGGCGGCCACGGCCGGCTTAAAGGCGGAGCCCGGCGCATACAGCCCCTGGAACGCGCGGTCCAAAAGCGGCGCGCTTGCATCGGCGGCCAGCACGGCATAGTTCTGGCGGTAGCCGGCCAGGTCGTACCCTGGCCAGTTGGCGGCGGCCAGCACGCCGCCGGTGTGCACATCCACCACCACGGCGGCCCCGGCGCACACTTCGCGCCCGGCCCCCGGCGCGGCGGTGGTTTGCAGCGTCGTGATGCGCTCCTGCAAGGCGGCCTGCAGCGTGCGCTGCAAAGCGGCGTCCACCGTCAGCACCAGCGTCGCGCCGGGTTCCGGCTCCCGCAGGGTGGATACCGCGCGCAGCACGCCGTCCAGCCCGGCGTTCACCAGCACCTTGCCGTCCTGCCCGCGCAGCAGGTCGTCGTAGGCGGCTTCCAGCCCGCTCTGGCCGATGACGCTGTCCATCGCCAGGCCGCGCGCCTGCGCGCCGGGCCACTGTTCGGCCGTGATGGCCCCGGTGTAGCCCAGGGCGTGCGGCAGCAGCGTGCCGTCGGGCCAGGTGCGCACGCCGCGGGCCGCCAGCCGCACCGCGCCGCTCTGCACCAGGCCGGCGCGGTAGAGGGCGGTCAGCGTTTCGCGGTCCAGCGCTTCGGCCACCAGCAGTTCCCCGGCCGAAACGGCAGCAGAAAAGGCGGCAAGCTGTGTTTCCACATCCTTGCCGCCTGTCAGGCGCTCTATGGCTGGTACGGTCTCGCGCAGGTCGGTGCCCGGCGGGGCCGGTATGCGCAGGTAGAGGTCATATACGGTGGTGTCCCGCGCCAGCACCTCGCCGCTGCGGTCGGTGATGGCCCCGCGCGCCGCGCGCTGGGTCACGGTATAACTGGCCGAGCTGGCCTCGGCCGCTTTTTCGGCGTAGTGGTCGGCCCGCACAAACTGCATCCACGCCAGCCGCGCAAAAAACAGCACGAACACCGCGCAGCACAGCACCAGCAGCGCCGCGATGCGCCCGCGGCCGCCGTTTGGCCTGCGTCCGCCCATAGTCCCGGTCACCTCCCACACGTACTTACCCTTAGTATAGGCGAATTTTGCCGAAACCGCAACGCCCCGCCTGTAAATTTACAGTTTTACAAAAAATACCGTGCTGTCAAGCGCGGCGGTATCGGTCAGGGCGGCGCGCGCCGTCAGGCCGTCCGCTTCTGGGGCGGGGGCCTCGGCCAGTGTGCCCAGCCAGTACCCGCCGGGGGCGGTCACCGGCGTGCCGGGCCCCAGGGCGCAGTCTGCCGGCAGGCCGGTCAGCTGCCAGGCTGCGCCGCGCTCCAGCAGGCCGGCATGCCCCCCGGCCAGCCCGGCGCAGGGGCTTTGCGCGCTGCCCGCAAACGCAACGTCGCAGGTGTCGTTGCCGTTGTCCCGCACCACCCGCCCGGCGTAGCGGCCCTGCGCATCCAGCACCGCCGCGCCCTCGGCCCCGGCACAGGCCAGTGTGACGCCGTCCGCAAAACGGGCCGTCACGGCGGCGGGCTGCCAGGCGCCTTCGGCACGGGCGCTGCCGGTCAAAGCGCGCAGGGCCTCGTTCTCGGCCAGGGCGTCGCCAGCCTGCGCCAGCCGGGCGTGCAAAGCGGCGTTCTGGCGCTGCAGTTCTTCCAAACGGGCGGTATAGTGCGGCGCGCACCAGTCGCCCACGGCCGCGTACAGGCGGCCCAGCCCGGCCGGGACCGCCGCCGCCAGCCGTGGCAGGGCTGCGGCCAGCGCCGCGCACAGCGCCAGCGCCAGCAGTACCCGCCGCGCCCGCCGCCTGTGCCGTGGCCTTGCCAGATCCAACCCGCCGCGCATCGCCATCGCCCCCTTCTCGTTCACAATATGCCTTGCGGGCGGGCGCTAGACTTTGCTATAATACCGCCAGGAGGGAACAAGGATGCAATATAAACTGCTGCTTTTGGATATCGACGGTACGCTGCGCCCCGGCGGGTATGACCGTATCCCGCGCGAAAACGCCGACGCCGTCAACGCCGTACAGCGCGCCGGCGTTCAGGTGGCCATCGCCACCGGGCGCGGGCGCACCGGCGTGGGCAAGGGGCTGCTGCGCAGCGTGCGGCCGGACGCCTGGCTGTGCGCGGGCGGGGCCCAGCTGGTGGACGCAAAGGGCAATGACCTGGCGCTGCACCGCCTGACGCCGGAGGAAATGTACGCCCTCGTCGATTTTTTTGAGGATTATGACCTGCCGCTGCGCTTTACCTTCCACGATGCGAACTACGCCTACCTTGGCTATGAGCGCTTTGTGGCGCGGGAACGCGCGCTGCACGTCGACAACAACATCGCCGACGGCGAGGACCAGGACCACCACCTTGTCGAGATGCCGTTCGGCGCGTTCGGGTTCGTCCCGCGCGAACGGGCCGCGCAGTTCCAGCAAAAATACGGCTACCTGGGGCTGCGGTTCGTCTACTCCTACCCCGGCAGCGACGGGTGCGACATCTTGCAGGCCGGCGTCGACAAAGGCAGCGGCCTGCGCGAGCTGGCCGCCCTGCTGGGGCTGGACCCGGCGGCCTGCGTCGCTGTGGGCGACGGCGACAACGACGTCCCCATGCTGCAGGCCGCGGGGCTGGGCGTCGCCATGGGCAACGGCAGCGCGGCCGCCAAGGCGGCGGCTGCGCAGGTAGGCCCCGACGCCGCACCCCACGGCGTGGCGGACCTTTGCCGCGCGCTGTGGCCGGAGGCGTTTTAAGATGCCCGCCAAGCTGACCTACACCCATGTCGGCCCCGGCCTGCCGCCGCTGCACGGCGCGCGGGCCGGCGCGCTGATCCTGGGCAGTTTCCCCAGCCCCAAAAGCCGGGAACAGGGCTTTTTTTACGGCCACCCGCAAAACCGGTTCTGGCCGCTGCTGGCGGCCCTTACCGGTGAGCCGACGCCCGCCTGGCAGGACATCGAGGCCAAAAAAGCCATCATCCTGCGCCATGGCCTCGCTTTGTGGGACACCATCGGCGCGTGCGACATCCGCGGCGCGTCGGATGCATCCATCCGCAACGTCGTGCCCAACGATGTGGCGGCGCTCATCCGCCGGCTGGGCGTGCAGGCCGTGTTTTGCAACGGCGCGGCGTCGGGGCGCGTCTATGCGCGCTACGCCCTGCCGCACACCGGCCTGCCGGCCACCGTGCTGCCCAGCACCAGCCCCGCCAACGCAGCGTGGAACCTGGCGGCGCTGCAGCAGCGCTGGGGCGCGGCGCTGGCCCCGTTTTTGGCGGCGGGCAGTTGCAACGGCCCCGGTTTTGGGCTATAATAGAGCTAATTTACAGCAGGAGGGGCATGCCATGAGCAAATGGGAGGAAAAACAGGTCCGCCCGGTGCTGCCGCTGTATCTGGCGGGGGCGGGCGTGCTGGCAGCGTCGCTGGTGTTCCCGCCCTACACGCTGGGCAGCCTGGCCGTCGTGGCCGTGGCGGGCGCGGCCGCCGGGCTGGCCGGCCGGGCGCTGTGCCCGGTGCGCGTCGTGCGCACGCTGGTGCCCTACGCCACCGGCAGCGAGGATGTCGACGCCATGCTCACCGGCATCGCCGCCGACCTCGACCGGCTGCACGCGCTCAACGACGCTATCCCGGACCAGGAACTTTCCGCCGCGATGGACCGCATGGAGAAAGCCGGCCGCCGCATCGTGGACGTGGTGGAAAAGGACCCCGAAAAAGCGCGCATGGTCGACCGCTTCGCCCGCTACTACCTGCCGGAGTCTCTCAAACTGATGAGCGCCTACGCCGAGCTGGAGAAAAACGGCGTCCAGGGCGAGAACGCCGCCCAGATCACCCGCGAGCTGCGCCAGAACGCCGGGACGACGGCCACCGCGTTTGAGACGCTGCTGGACAGCTTGTACAGCGATGAAGCGCTGAACATCTCCACCGATATCGAAGTGTTGGATTCTATCCTCAAAAGCCAGGATCTGGCCAAATAACGCAGACAGACAGGAAAGGAAGGACCCCCTATGGCTGAACTGAACAACGAACTGGACCTCAATGCACCCGCCGCGCCGAGCCTGACGCTGGACGCCGGCCCTGCCGCCCCCACCCTGACGCTGGACCCCGCCGCCGAAGAAAAAACGGTGGAGGAAGCCAAAAAGGTCGAGCCAGTCAAGGTCGAGGACACCCCCTTAAGCCCCGAAGAGCAGAAGATGGTGGACGATTTTGCTGAGCAGATCGACATCACCAACTCCCAGATGGTGCTGCAGTACGGCGCGGCCAGCCAGAAAAAGCTGAGCCAGTTCTCCGAGACGGCGCTCTCCCGCGTCAAGACCAAGGATATGGGCGAGACCGGCGACCTCATCACCAGCCTGATCGGCGAATTGCAGGATTTTGACGCCGGCGCCGAGGAGCCCAAGGGCATTTTCGGCTTCTTTAAAAAGGCAAGCAACAACATCGAGAACCTCAAGACCCGCTACGAGAGCGCCGACAAAAATGTCGAGCGCATCCGCGCCCAGCTCGAGGATCATCAGGTCACGCTGATGAAGGACATCACGATGCTGGACAAGATGTACGAGCTCAACCTCGTCTACTTCAAAGAGCTGACGATGTACATCCTGGCGGGCAAGAAAAAGCTGGCCGCCGTGCGCGAAAACGAGCTCAAAGCCGCGCAGGAGAAAGCCCAGCGCACCCAGCTGCCCGAGGATGCCCAGGCCGCGCGCGATCTTTCTGACCTGTGCGACCGGTTTGAGAAAAAACTCTACGACCTGGAGCTGACGCGCAACGTCTCCATCCAGATGGGCCCGCAGATCCGCCTGATCCAGTCCAACGACACGATGATGGCCGAAAAGATCCAGACCACCATCGTCAACACCATCCCGCTGTGGAAAAACCAGATGGTGCTCTCGCTGGGCATCGCCCACAGCCACGAGGCCATGCGCGCCGAGCGCGCCGTCACCGACGCCACCAACGAGCTGCTCAAGCGCAACGCCGCCACCCTCAAGCAGGGCACCATCGACATTGCCAAAGAGTCCGAGCGCGGCATCGTCGACATCGAGACGCTGCAGCAGACCAACAAGCAGCTCATCGAGACGCTGGACGAACTCAACAAGATCCGCGCCGAGGGCAAGGCCAAGCGCGCCAGCGCCGAACAGGAACTCGGCCGTATCGAGGGCGAGCTGCGCGCCAAACTGCTGGAGATCAACGGCTGACGCCCGCCGGTTAGACCCATCCCCCCAAGGAGCCCGCCATGCAACTGGAACAACAGGAAACTTTCGTGATCCACGGCCCGCAGCTGGAAGTGCTGGGCACAGCGGAAAGCAAACTGCCCGCCCCGCTCAAAAAGCGCGGCACGGCGGCCGCCGTGCTGGCAGCGCTGGCGCTGGTGTCGGTGTTCGGCATCGGCGGCGCGCGGCTCAAGGGCCTGCACGATAAAACGGCCACGCTGTACACCGCCGCGCAGGACAAATACGGCCACAGCATCCAGGGCGATTTCGCCGCCCAGGCCGACGCCGCCGCCAACCTCATCCGCGTGGCGGGGCGCACCCTGGGGCAGGGCGACGCCAGCGTCCAGGCCGCCCAGACTGCGCTGGACGCCTGGAACGCCCAGGGCGAGGCTGACCCCGCGCAGCAGTATGCGCTCAACCGCGCGCTGGCCGGGGCCGTCGACCTGGCATACACCGCGGCGGCCGATGCCGCCGCCGCGCAGGAAAAAGGCCAGCTCGACGACCTGTACGCCAGCTTCACCTCGGCCCAAGCCACGGTGGAGCGCGCAGCCGCCGCCTACAATGAGCAGGCGCAGGCCTACAACCAGACGGCCGGCGGGTTCCCGGCCGTGGTGCTGGCCGGGCTGTGGGGCGCGCAGCCGCTGGCGTATTTTGCGCCGTAAACGCCACAGGAACGCCAAAATCACAGGGAACTACCATGAACATTCCATTTTCTACCGCGCGGCGCCGCCTGTTGGCGCTGGCGGCGGCGTGCTGCCTGCTGGCGGCCGCGGCCCCGGCTGCGCTGGCTGCGCCGGAACTGGACCCCAACACCGCCGTCAACGACTACGCCGGCATCCTGACCGAAGAGACCGAGGCCTATGTCGAAAACCTCTCGGTCGCCCTGCAGGATACCTGCGGCGCGCAGATCGGCGTGTATACGACCGAATACATCGGCAACTCGACGATGGAGGGCTACGCCTACGAGGTGCTCAACACCTGGGGGCTGGGCTCCGCCGACCGCGACAACGGCGTACTGCTGCTGCTCGCCCCCGGCGAGGACGACTACTATGTTACCCGCGGCGCCGGGCTGGAGACGCAGCTGACCATCAGCATGCTGGGCACCATCCTGGACGAAGAGCTGGAGCCCAGCTGGCTGGAGCGCGACTACGACACCGGCACCCGCCAGACCGTGCGCGCGATTGCCGAGGATTTGTGCAGTATCTACGGCATCCCCGTTTCCACACTGGACAACGCGGCCCAAAGCGCCGCGCCGCCGCAAAAAGCAGGAGGCAGCGTCGTGACAGGCGTACTCATCCTACTGGTCGTCATCCTGGTGATCGTGCTCATCGCGGGCTTAAGCAGGCCGCGCCGCCGCGCGCCGCGCCCGCGGCGCACCGCGTCCAACCCGCTGCTCTGGTTCGGGCTGGGCCGTGCGTCCCGCCCGCGCCGCCCGCGGCGTCCGCCGCCGCCCCCGCCGGGCGGCCCCGGCGGTTTTGGCGGTCCTGGCGGGCCGCCGCGCCAGGGCATTTTCGGCGGCGCGCCGCGTCCGCGCCGTGCGCCTTCGCGCTCGCGTCCCGGCGGTAGCCGTTCGCCGCGCCCCTCGCGCCCGCGTTCGGGCGGGTTCCGCCCCGGCGGCGGCACCAGCCGCGGCGGCGGGGTGGGCCGCCGCGGATAACACGCCTTTGTTTCGCACCGGCCCGCGCCCGCGGGCCGGTTTCTCTGTTGCCGCCCAACATGGGTGCCCAAAGGGGAGGTAGAATGCCATGCTTCGTTTTGCCGTCATCACGGGGGCCAGTTCCGGCCTGGGGGCCGAGTTCGCGCGCCAGCTTGCGGCGCAGGGGTATGCGCTGCTGCTGGTGGCGCGCCGCACAGACCGCCTGCGGGCGCTGGCCGCCGCGCTGCCCGCCCCGTGCGAGGTGTTCCCGGCCGACCTGGCGCAGCGCAGCGAGTGCGAGCGCCTGCTGCAGGCGCTGCAGGGCCGCCGCATCGACCTGTTCATCAACAACGCCGGCTTTGGCGACTGCGGCGACTTTTTGCGCACCGACCTCGAAAAAGACCTTGCCATGCTGGACGTCAACGTGCGCGCTGTGCATATCTTGACCAAGCGTGTCGCGCAGATGCTGCAGCGGCAGGGCGGCGGCGCGCTGCTCAACGTCGGCTCGGCCGCCGGGCTGCTGCCGGGCGGGCCGTATATGGCTGCGTACTATGCCACCAAGGCCTACGTCGTCAGCCTGACCACCGCCCTGGCCGAGGAACTGCGCGCGCAGCGCAGCCCCGTGCAGGCGGCCTGCCTGTGCCCCGGCCCGGTGGATACCGAGTTCAACACCGTGGCCAACGTCCAGTTTGCGCTGCCCGGCATCTCGGCCACGTACTGCGTGCGCTGCGCGCTGGCTGGCCTGCGCCGCCGCCAGACGGTCATCGTGCCGGGGCCGGCGGTGGCGGCGGGCGCGGCGCTCAGCCGCCTGCTGCCGCGCCGCGCCCTGCTTGCGCTGACGGCCCGCCAGCAAAAGCGCAAACAGGGGCGCTGACGCTCTGCCCGGCGGCAAAATCTTGCATTTGCCCCCTGTTTTTATCGGGGCGAGTGTGCTATAATCATACTGAGTTTATGTAACTTTGCGTACCGGAAGGGAGGCTCCCCGCATGCCGAACCCGCCGCGCCCCGGCCGCCACTGGCCCCGGCCCGAAACTGAATACGAATGGCAGGACGGCTGGGCCCGCCCCGAGCCGCCGCGCCGCGCCGCGCCCCCGCCGCCCCAGCGCCCGCCGCGCACGCAGCAGCAGCAGCGCGCCGCCGCCCGCCGCGCGCGGGAGCGCCGCCGTCGCCGCCGCCGCACCTTCTTTTTGGGCACGGTCGTGGGCATCCTGGCGCTGTCCGGCGTCATCACGGTGCTGCTGCCCAAAAGCGTCACCGGTGAGCCGGAAGCCACCCCTGCGCCGCAGGTCGGCAGCACCCAGCTCGTCGCGCCGGTGCCCTACGGCACATCGGGCGGGCCCAGCGCCGACGCGACGCCGGCGCTTAACTGGGGCAGCGTCGGCCCCGTGCAGCAGACGGCCGATACCGGCTACACCTACACCGCCGCCCCGGCCGCGCCGGCCGCTCTGCCGGAGTTCGGCCGCGTCGATACCAGCTGGTTTGCCGATGCCGCCTTCCTGGGCGATTCGCTGACCGCCGGCTTCTGCGAGAGCGAATACGACATCAACGTCGGCGGCGCGCTCATCTGCGGGTATGAGGGCGTCAGCCCCAACACCATCGTCAACCGCACCACCGCCAAAAACCCCGACCGCGGCGACGAGGTCGCCCTGGACGTGCTGGCCAACGCCCAGCCGGCCAAGCTGTATGTCCTCATCGGCACCAACGCGCTGGTGGCCACCGGCAACGACGAGAGCTTTTTGAACTACTACGCCCGCATGCTGGACGAGCTGCGCGCCGCGCTGCCCAATACGGCGCTGTACGTGCAGTCCGTCCTGGCTGCCACGCAGGAGACGGTGGCCGACGATGCCCCCGGCCTGGCGCCCGACCGCCTGGCTTCCATCAACGCGTCCATCCAGCAGCTCTGTGCCGAGCGCGGGTGCTATTTCCTCGACCTCAACGCCGAGTTCAGCGACGAGTCCGGCTACCTGCTGGCCGACTACGCCCAGCCGGACGGCGTGCACCTGACGGTGTCCGGCTACAACAAATGGGTCAGCTACCTGTGCACCCATGTGCCGTACAACAAAAACAACCCCTACCAGGCCGGCAGCACCTACTATCTCAGCGATGAGCTCCAGCAGCTGCTGGCGGATATCCCATAAAAGAAAAAGAGGAGACAGGCATGCCAAACACCGGACCCCGCTATACCGACCCCGACCACCCCTACAGCGGCAGCGGCAACCGCTACCAGAACCGCTACAGCAAAGCGGAATACCGCCGCGGCGACGCCCCGTTCCAGTTCCCCTGGTGGGCCATCGTCATCGGGTTTGTGGTGTGGTTCCCGCTGGGGTTTATCTTCATCGGCCTCAACAGCGCCATGCGCAAAGGCCTGCTGGGCGGCTTTGACCAGGCGGCCCGCAAGATCACACAGCGCAGCCAGACTGCCAACACCGGGGCGCTGTACGCTGCGCAGCCGGGCAGCCGCGCCAAAACGGGCGACGCCGCCAAAGCGGACGCGCAAACCGCGCAGCCTGCGCCAGTCGTGCGCGAGCGCGGCAGCAGCGGGCTCGTCACCGGGCTGACCATCGCCGGCATCGCGCTGCTGGCCGTCAGCCTGCTGGCCTTGCCCGACGCCATCTACTGGCTGCCCGACGCGCTGACCGAGGGCGGCTACTATTGGACCTGGCTGCTGGAGGAATCCATGCCGGTGCTGATGATGCTCACCGGCGGCATCGGGTGCCTGTTCGGCGCCAACAACGTGCGCACCGGCCGCCGCATGCGCAAAAAGATCGACAACATCGTCGGCGACAGCAAAAACATGCCCATTGCCGACATTGCCGCCGCTGTGCCCTGCAGCTACGAAAAATGCTGCAAATATCTGGAGGACTGCATCGACGACGGCGTCTTTGGCCCCGAGGCCTTCCTCGACATGCGCCGCCGCTACCTGGTGGTGGAGGGCAAAGCCCCCGAGCCGGAAAAGCGAAAGCGCAAGCCCAAAGCCGAAAAAGCCACCGAGGCCGAGAAAGACCAGTACCAGAAATACCTCGACGAGCTGCGCGACGTCAACGACGCCATCCCCGATGAGGAGATGAGCAACAAGATCAGCCGGCTGGAAGCGGTCTCGGCCAAGATTTTTGAGCAGGCCAAGACCGACCCCGAAAAACTGCCGCGCATGCGCAAGTTTATGGAGTATTACCTGCCCACCTCGCTCAAACTGCTGCAGACTTACGCCGAGCTGGACGCCCAGGGCGTCGAGGGCGAGAACATCAGCGAGTCCAAGCGCCGCATCGAACAGACGATGGACACCCTGGTCCAGGCGTTTGAGACGCAGCTGGACCAGCTGTTCCAAAGCGACGCGATGGACGTCAGCGCCGACATCGACGTCATGGAAAACATGCTGCGCGCCGACGGCCTGACCGGCGAGGCGCCGTTCAAACTGTAAACCAACCCAGGGGAGAGACCCATGCCACAACGTTCCGAAGGCTCGCTGCGCAACAGCTGGGGCCACTTTACCAAATACCGCCCGCTCATCCGGGAGCTTGTCACGCGGGACCTCAAGGTCAAATACCGCCGCAGTTTCCTGGGCTATGTGTGGAGCATCCTCAACCCGCTGCTGATGATGCTGCTGCAGACGCTGGTGTTTTCGTACATGTTCCGCTTCGACATCCCCAACTACCCGCTCTACCTGATCTGCGGCAACACGCTGTTCAACTTTTTTAACGAGAGCACCAATATGGGCATGGGCAGCGTGCTGGGCAATTCCTCGCTGATCAAAAAAGTGTACGTGCCCAAGTTTATTTTCCCCGTCAGCCGGGTGGTGTCCAGCTTTGTCAACCTCCTGTTCAGCCTGGTGGCCGTCGTGCTGGTCATGCTCATCACGCGTTCGCCCCTGCACCCCACGCTGCTGCTGGCCTGGGCGCCCATTCTGCTGCTGTTTCTGTTTTGCTGCGGCATGGCGGTGCTGCTCTCGGCGCTGGCGGTCTATTTCCGGGACCTGCAGTACCTCTACGGCATTTTGACGATGGCCTGGATGTACGCCACGCCGCTGTTCTACCCGCTGTCGCAGCTGCCCGGCTTTATGCAGCAGCTCATCAAACTGAACCCCCTGTACCACTACATCAACTGCCTGCGCTGCCTCGTCATGTACGGTTTCGTGCCGGGGCCCAACACCTGGTTTGCCTGCATCGCCAGCGCCGTCTGCATGATGGCCCTGGGGCTGGCGGCGTTCCGCAAATTGCAGCGCAACTTTATTCTCTACTTGTAAGGAGCCGCCGGCCATGCCTATCATCCAGGTGCAGGACGTCTCGATGCGCTTCAACCTCGCGCAGGAAAAGACCGAGACCCTCAAAGAATACACTGTCAAGCTGCTCAAGCATCAGCTGTTTTTCAACGAATTTTACGCTTTGCGCGACGTCAGCTTTTCCGTCGAACCCGGTGAGTCGGTGGCGCTCATCGGCCGCAACGGCAGCGGCAAAAGCACGATGCTCAAGCTCATCGCCGGCGTCATGTACCCCACCAAAGGCACTGTGACCGTCAACGGCGAGATCGCGCCCCTCATTGAGCTGGGCGCCGGGTTTGACATGGAACTCACCGCGCGGGAGAATGTCTTTCTCAACGGCGCGGTGCTTGGCCATGACCGTGAGTACATGCAGCAGCATTTCGACCGCATCATCGACTTTGCCGAACTGTGGGATTTCGTCGACGTACCGGTCAAAAACTATTCCAGCGGCATGATCGCCCGGCTGGGGTTTTCCATTGCGACGGAGGTCGAGGCCGAGATCCTGGCCTGCGACGAGATTTTGGCCGTCGGCGATTTCATGTTCCAGCAAAAATGCCACCAGCGCATGGCGCAGATGCTTTCGGGCGGTACGACGCTGCTGTTCGTCAGCCACGACATCGACCAGGTCAAGCAGCTGTGCAAGCGCGCGATCTGGATCGACCACGGCCGGCTGCGCGGCGACGGCCCGGCGGGGGAAGTCTGCGACGCTTATGTGGCCGCCATGCAGCGCGGTGAATGAGGAGCTTTATGACCCAAAACAAACGACAAAACCTTTTGCGCGAGGGCGCGGTGCTTGTGCTGGTGATCGCCGCCGTCGCCGTGAGCGAGTATGTGTTTTTCCAGCTTTGGCGGCTGGACTGGCAGGTGCCCATGCTCTACGGCGGCGACGGCATTTACTGGGTGGGGCAGGTGCAGCGCAGCTACGGCGACCTGACGCCCGCGCTGGGCTGGCCGTTCTACCAGCCGCCCAGCCCGTATGAACCCAACTATGACCTGATCTACGACGCCTTTGTGGCCTTTGTGGGGCTGTTCACCCAAAACACCGGCATCGTGTTCAACCTGTACGTGCTGGCCATCCCGTTTGCCAACGCGCTGGCCGGGTACGCGGTGTTCCGCCTGGCGGGGGTGCGGCGCTGGCTGGCCTTTGCGTTTGCGCTCACGTTCGGGCTGTGCCCCTATGTACAGCAGCGCCTGGCCGGGCACATGATGCTGGCGGCGGTGGAGTTTGTGCCGTTCTCGGTGCTGCTGTGCCTCTGGTGTGCCGAGGACCCCGCCTTTGCCCGCCCCGGCAAGGGCTTTTTCCGCAACCGGCGCAACTGGGCGGCGCTGGCCATGGCCTGGGGCATTGCCAACAACGGCGCGGCCTACTACCCGTATTTCACCTGCTTTTTCCTGTGCGTCACGGCGCTGTGCCTGATCCTGCGCGACCGCAGGCTGGCCGCCGGCGTCCCCTGCTTTGTCACCATTGGCGAAATCGTCGCCTGGATGATCCCGGACTTTTTCCCCATGGTATTGGGCATGCTGGCCGGCGTGGGCAGCACGCTGACCAACGGCGTCTACCGCAGCCCCATCGGGGCCGATATCTACAGCCTGCGCATCAGCAGTTTGCTGCTCTCTCCCAACGGGTACGGGTGGGACAAGCTGGCCAACTGGCTGCAGCGCTATTTCCGCCTGCTGGCCACCGACGAAGGCCCCATGTATAACGAGAATGGCTACGGCTACCTGGGCATCGTCGGCATATTCGGCTTTTTGGCGCTGCTGGCGCTGCTGTTCCATACCCGCCGCTGGCAGGCCGGGCGCACGCCCGCCCCGCAGCCGGACGACCGGCTGTGGCTGCTGGCGCGCCTGAACGTGGCGGCGCTGCTGCTGGCGTCCATCGCCAGCTTTGGCGGGCTCATCGGCATTCTGCTGCGGTTTATCCGCGGGTACAACCGCATCAGCCCCTACATCGCGTTCTTTGCGCTGCTGGCCGCCGCCCTTTGGGCCGAGCACCGCCTGCAAAACGGCAAGGGCCGCGGCAAAACGGTGTTTGCCGTGGCGTTGGCCGCCGTGCTGGCCTACGGCTATTGGGAGCAGCAGAGCCTGTTTGCCCCCAAATATGAGGAAGTGCAGACCACCTGGCGCCAGGACGCCGCCTTTATGCAGGAGGTGGAAGCCGCCGCCGGGCAGGATGCCGTGCTCTTCCAGCTGCCGTATATGAAAAACTTTGAGAACGGCTCCGTCAACAACATGTGGGACTACACGCTGCTGCGCGGGCCGCTGCACAGCGACACGCTGCGCTTCAGCTACGGCGCGGGCTATGGTACCGAGAACGATACCTGGTACAAGGCGACCAGCGAGCTTGCGCCGCAAGCGATGGTGCAGGAACTGCGCGCCCAGGGTGTGGCGGGCATCTACCTGGACCTGGACGGCTACGCGCCGCAGGACCAGCAGCAGACGCTGGACGACCTGATCGAAGCCGCCGGCTGCGCCAAAGCAGACTGCATCGCGCACGAGAGCGGCATGATCTGGTACATCCCGCTGGCATAACAACAAACAGGAGAGGCCGATGAACTGGAAAACCTGGACCGAAAAACGCTGGTTCTGGCCGGCGGTCTGCCTGCTGTCGCTGGCGGCAGGGTGGTGGTACCTCAGCATCATCACCTGCGCGCCGCTGGGCGGCGACGACGAGATCATCAACCTGCAAAATTACTACTTTGTGCAGCACCATACGTTTGGCGAGGTGCTGGCCGCCAACTGGCAGGCCGTTCTGCCGCAGTTTTTGCTGCAAAGCGGGCGGTTCCGGCCGTTTTCCTCGCCGCCGCTCCTCGGTTGGACAAGCTACTTTCTGGGCGATCTGGTCGGCTACCGGCTGTACATCCTGGCGTGGACCTACGCCGATATTTTGCTCACCGGCTGGCTGGTGGGCAAAGCGGCGCGCAGCAAAGCGGCGGGGGCGCTGTGCTTCTGCCTGCTGCCGCTGATGTTCTCCCTCTGGCAGGACTCTACCGGCAACAGCCTGTATTCTTACGGTGCGCTGGTGCAAAGCACGCTGCTGCCGGTGCTGCTGGCCGGGCTGTGCATCCTGCGCTGGCAGGACACCGGCCGCAAGCGCTGGGCGGTGCTGGGCGCGTACTGCGCGTTCCACGCCTGCGCCACGTTCGAGATCGGCTTCGTCTACATCGTGCCGCTGTTCGGCCTGGCATGGCTGTACACCGGCAAGGTGCGCCCGGCGCTGCGCCTCAGCGTTCCGGTGCTGGCGGGCGAAGGCGCCGCGCTGGCGTTCAACCTGGGGGCGCGTGTGGTAAACAGCCTGCGTGCGGCCGGGGTGCTGGCCGGCGAGGCAGCCGACCTCGGCGGCATCTCGCCCAGCTTTGACCTGCCGGCCATCCTGCGCACCTGGCTCATGCAGATGTCGGCGGGCTTCCCGCTCAACGCCATGATCTTTGCCAAGATGCGCCCCGGCGCCATCGCCTGGTCCGACGTTGCGTGCGGCGTGCTGCTGGCCGCCGCGGTGCTGGCGGCGCTGGCGGCTTTTCGGCACCTGCCCGCCCCCAAAGAAAATTGGCTGCTGTTTTTGACCGGCCTGGCGCTGCTGTCGGCCCCGGCGCTGATGATCGCCGTCTCGCCCAAGTACCAGCAGACGTCCAACGTCGACTGGCGGCACGGCTACATCCCGCAGACGGTGGAATCCTTCGGCGTCGGGCTCATGGCGGCGGCGCTGCTCATCGCTTTGCTGCGCCGGGTGCGCGGCAAACGCTGGTGGCCGCGCTGGCGCGTGGCGGTCAGCCTGGTGCTGGCCGCGGGGCTGGCCGGCTCGGCGGTATGGCAGCGTGCGGCCACCCGCTCGGCCTATGCGGGCGGCGGCCGGGACTATACGGTGTTCTCGGAATCCGTCGCCGCGGGCATCGCGGACCCGGCCGGCACCGAGGATCCCGTCGTCTGCGACTACATGGTCTGGGGCGGTGATCTGACCGCGCAGAAAGCGTTTTTCCAGCGCTATGCCGGCACAGACACCAACGCCCACGCGCTGCAGGTCTGGCGCGGCGAGGCCCCGCACGCCGAAACGACGGTCTACCGCCTAGGCGTGGCGCGCGGCGCGGACAAAGCGTATGACATCGCCTGGTTTGCCGCCGGCGCCGACGGCGAGCTCGAGACCGTGACCGGCGTCACCGTCTACCTGCCGCCGCGCGCGGCGCAGGACGCCGTGCTGTGCTACACCACGCGCGCGGCTGACGGCACAGAGACCACGCACACCGCGCCGGCCGCCGACCTGCAAAGCGGCACAGCCGCAGACGGCGGCCGCTGGCTGCAGCTGCCGGCGGGCGACCCCGTCGTGGGGGACAGCATCCGCCTGCAAGCGCCGTAACGACCGTGTTTGGCCGGGTGCGCCTGTGCACAGAGGAGGAAGCTCTTTTGAAAACTGTAAACACAAAACGCGCCGCTGCCTGGGCGGCGGCGCTGCTGGCGCTGGCCGCCTATACGGGTGTGATGTACTGGCTGCACTGGCAGCAGCTTTGCGCGGCCGACGGCTTTTCGTCCGACCTGCCGTTCCACCTGCAGGAAGCGCTGTACGAACCCGTGTACACGGCGCTGTATCTCTTCATCACCCCGCTGTACGCGCTGGGCGGCAAGGCCGGGGTGGCGCTGCTCGTCACGGCGTTCCAGCTGGCGGCGCTGGCGGCGTTTGCCTGGGGGCTGCGCGGCGCGGCGCCGGGGCTTTCGCTGCCGGTGCGGCTGCTCGTCAGCCTGGTGGTCAACCTGGCGCAGGCGGTCTGGATCCCGCGCGGCGGGTACTGGTACCTGGGCACCGTCAGCGGCACCGTCTACCACAACACCACCTACATTGCGCTGGCGCCGTTTGCCATGCTGGCCATGCTCTGCTTCTACCGCGCCTGGCGCGGCATGCACGGCAAGCTGGATGCGCGCGCCTGGCTGGTCTACACGCTGTTTCTGACGGCGTCCACGGCGTTCAAAGCCAATTTTGTGTTTGCGTTCGCCCCGGCGCTGCTGCTTCTGCTCATCGCCGATTTGGTGCGCACGCGCGGCAAAAACCTCTGCAACGAGGTCATCCTGGGCTGCAGCGTGCTGCCCAGCATCGCGCTCTGCCTGCTGGAGTCGCTGGTCCTCTTTACGGGCGAAGGCAACGGCGTGCAGCTGATCTTTTCGGTAGACCCCGTCAACTTTGAAAACGGCGTCATCTCCTGGGGCTTTTTCAACGAGGCGACGCGCCGCGGGCTCATCCGCTCCTTCCTGTTTGCGGGGGCGGCGGCATTGCTGCTGGGCCGGCTGGCATGGGCCAGCTTCCGCTACCGGTTCAGCGCGCTGACCTTTGCGGTCGCCATGGCCGAGGCGCTGCTGCTCGTCGAAAGCGGCGAACGTGTCGGCCACGCCAACTTCTGGTGGGGCGCGTTCATCTGCTACTGGCTGTTTTTCCTGGAGTCTGTCTGCGCGCTGCTGCGCGGCTGGCAGGCATGGCGCCAAAACCGTGCGGCGCTGCTGGGCGGCCGGCTGGCTGTGTGTACGGCGGCGCTGGCGTGGCACATCGTCAGCGGGGTGTGTTTCCTGGTGCTTTTGCTGCAAGGCAATTCCTACAACATCCCCATCGCCACCTGGAAACTCTGGTTCTGAGCCAACGGCAGGGGAGGGGGGGCGCGCCCATGCAAACGATCCAAAACATCCAATTCTACCAGGACACGCGGGAAGAACGCCTGCCCGGCTTTGCGCCGGAGTTCCCCTACATCGCCACCCGGTGCGAGATCGGCGGCGACACCTACCGCTTTGCCCCCTGGCACTGGCACCAGGCGGTGGAACTGTTTGTGATCCAAAGCGGCACGCTGGTCTACGATACCCCTGCCCGCCGGCTGGTGTTCCCGCCCGGCAGCGGGGGCTTCGTCAATTCCAATGTGCTGCACACCACCCGTCCGCAGCAGCCCGGCGCGCCGGTCTTGCAGCAGCTGCATATCTTTGACCCGTCGCTCATCGCAGGGGCGCACGGCAGCCGTATCGAAAAAGACTACGTGCTGCCGCTGCTCACCGCCCCGGGGGCCGATCTGCTGCGGCTGGACCCCGCCGATGCGGCCGCCGCCCCGCTGCTGGCGCGCCTGCAAGCGTCTTTCGCCATCCCGGAAGGCCCCGGCTACGAACTGCGCATCCGCGCGGCATTGTCGGAGCTGTGGCTCGGCCTGCTGGCGCTGCGCCCGGCGCCCAACACCGCGCCCCGCCCGGCCGCCGACGACAAGATCAAGCAGATGATGCGCTATATCGACGAACATTATGCCGAGCCGATCCGCACCGCCGACCTGGCGGCCGCCGCCTGGCTCAGCGAGCGGGAATGTTTCCGCGTCTTCCGCGAGATGCTGCACACCACGCCCGGGGCGTATTTACAACAGTACCGCATCCGCCAGGCCTGCCGCCTGCTGGCCGAAACGCAGCAGCCGCTGGGCGAGATCGGCTACGCTTGCGGCCTGGGCAGCGCCAGCTATTTCGGCAAGCAGTTCCGCGAAGTTATGGGCTGCACGCCGTCGGCCTACCGGGCCCAAATGGCGGGGCTGTAACAAGCCCGGGGGCTGCGGTTGGCGCGGCGTTTGTACCCGAAACAAGAACAAAGCCTTTGCTTGCAACAGGGAGGGGCGCAGCATGCAGCAGATCAAGATCGCATTTTTTGACATCGACGGTACGCTCGTCAAACTCCACGCCGGGGAAATGACGCCCCCGACGCGCCAAGCGCTGGCCGCCCTGCGGCAAAACGGCGTCCGGGTCTGCCTGGCCACGGGCCGCTCGCCGCTGACGCTGCCGCCGTTCCCCGGCGTCGCGTTTGACGCGTACCTGACCTTCAACGGCTCCTACTGCTACGACGCGCAGCAGGTGCTGTTCAGCAACCCCATCCCGCAGGCGGACGTGCGTCGTCTGGTCGAAAACGCCGCCGCCATCGGCCGGCCGGTCAGCCTTGCGACCAGGGACCGTCTGGCCGCCAACGGGTCGGACGCCGACCTGGCGGATTATTTCCGCATCGCCGGGCGCGAGGTGGAAGTGGCCGATGATTTTGACCGCCTGCTGCAGCAGCCGGTCTACCAGCTGATGATGGGCTGCCGCGAACCGGAATACGCGGCGGTGCTGCAAGGCGTGCGCCATGCCAAGATCGCCGCCTGGTGGGACCGCGCGGTGGACATCATCCCGGCCGACGGCGGCAAGGGCGTCGCCATTGAAAAGCTGCTGGCGCACTACGGGCTGGACCGCGCGCAGGCGATCGCCTTCGGTGACGGCAACAACGACATCGAGATGTTGCAGGCCGTCGGCACCGGCGTGGCGATGGCGAACGCTTCCGCCCAGCTCAAAGCGGTGGCGGACGATGTCTGCGGCGACGTGGCCGAGGACGGCATCTACCACTACTGCCAGGCGCACGGCCTGATTTAAAATGGGCAGACATTTTCTATGACACAACGCCGCGGGCGGCCGGAAACTTCCGGCCGCCCGCGGCGCTTTATCACAGCCTGCTTTGCTGCGATGCAAAAGAATGGCGGGATCGTGATAGAAACAAGCGCTAAAATGCTATACGTTTACGCCTTTTTGCACTATCATGATAAGCAGAAGGGGAAGGGGCGCCCCCGCCAAAACCTTCCCGCCGCCTACAGGGTCTGGAGGTGCATCGCAATGATGAAGCTGAACATTTTGAATATGGGCGCTTTTCTGCGCGTGGTGGACGCCTGCCGCGGGCCGGTGTACCGCCTTTTGCCCGACGGAACGAAAACCGACATCTGCCGCCGGTACGAGGTACAGCGCGAACTGGTGCAGGCCTACCGGCAAAACGGCAACGCGCTGCTGCTCGCACTCAGCGTGCCGGCCCCCTCGGATTACCACGCGATCGTCTCTTACTACGCAGGCGATTGCTGAAGAACGCAGCAGGCATGGCGCTTTTTACAGCAACAGGAGGGGAAACGCATGCACTACCGGCATTTTGTGTTTGATATCGACGGCACGCTGCTGGATACCGAGTACGCCGTGCTGCACTCTTTGCAGGACGTGATCCGGGCCGTGCAAAAGCGGGAGGCTCCCGTGCAGGACTTGCGGTTTGCGCTGGGCATCACGGGCGACGACGCGCTGCGGCAGCTTGGGTTTGCGGACCTTGCCGCCGCGCAGCGGCTGTGGGACGAACGGATGGCCTGTTACCAAAGCAGCGTCCGGGTGTTCGCAGGCATTGAGCCGCTGCTGCAAGGGCTGGCCCAAAATGGCAAACAGCTGGGCATCGTCACCTCCAAAACGCGGGCGGAATACAAAACGGACCTTGCGCCGTTTGCCATCACGAAGTTTTTCCCACTGTCGGTCTGTGCCGACGACACAAAGCGGCATAAACCTTTCGGGGATCCGCTGCGGCAGTATCTGCAAACGGCGAACGCTACGGCGGACACGGTGCTGTACATCGGTGACAGCATCTACGACAGCCAGTGCGCCCAGGACGCCGGCGTGGACTTTGCGCTGGCGGGCTGGGGCGCGCACCGCGCCGATATCCCGGCGCGCTACCGCCTGCAGACCCCGCAGCAGCTGCTGGCGCTGCTGCAGGCATGAACGTACCATTCTCATAAAAGCATTCTATAAACCGCCGCGGGCGGCCGGGACCTTCCGGCCGCCCGCGGCGGGGTTTACAACAGCAGCGGTTCACACGCGCTGTAACAGCGCGGCGACTTCTACATGTTCCGTATGCGGGAACAGATCCACCGGCACAAAGCGCTGCGCGCGATAGCCCAGGCGGGCCAGCTGCGCGGTGTCGCGGGCCAGCGTCTCGGGGCAGCAGCTCACGTACACCACGCGCGCCGGGGCCATGCGCGCCACCGCGCCCAGGCAGGCCGGCGTGCTGCCGGCGCGCGGCGGGTCCAAAAACACCACGTCGGGGCGCAGGCCCTCGCGCGCGGCCTGTTCCATCCAGACGGTGGCGTCGGCGCACACAAAACGCGCCTGGCGCTGCCCGTTGCGGCGCGCGTTGGCAATGGCGTCGCGCACGGCGGCGGGGTTGCGCTCCACCCCCAGCACCTGGCGCGCCCGCGGCGCGGCGCACAGCCCAATGGTGCCAATGCCGCAGTAGGCGTCCACCACGGTCTGCCGCCCGTCCAGCCCGGCCAGGTCCAGGGCGGCGTTGTACAGCACCTCGGTCTGCGCGGGGTTGACCTGGTAAAAACTGCGCGAGGATACGGCAAACTCCAGCCCGCACAGCGTATCCGGCACAAAGGGCGCGCCCCACAGCGTCTTTTCGCGGTCGCCCAGCACGGCGCTGGTGGCCGTGGGGTTGATGTTCTGCACCACGCCCACGACCCACGGCGCGCTTTTGTGCAGCGCCGCGCAGAAATTGCGGCTGCCCGGCAGCGCGGGCGTGGGGGTCACCAGCGTCACCAGCACCTGGCCGCGCCGGTTGCGGCGCAGCACGGTGTGGCGCAAAAGGCCGGCGCCGCGGTCCTCGTCATAGGCGGTCCAACGGCAGGCGCGCGCCGCGGCCAGCACGGCCTGCAGCGTGCGGTTGAGCGTTTCGTCCTGCAAAAGGCAACCGGCGGCCGGCAGCACGCGGTGGGTGCCGGCGGCGTACAGCCCGCACACCAGCTCGCCGCGCTGTTTGGCAAAGCTGGCAATGGCCTTGTTGCGGTAATGCCACGGCTGCGCCATACCGCGCACCGGTTCCACCGGGGCAAAGCGGCCCAGCAGCGTTTGCAGTTTGGCCTGTTTTTGCGCCAGCTGCTGCGCATACGGTACGGCCAGCAGCGGGCAGCCGCCGCAATGGCGGGCAAAGTTGGGGCAGGTGGTGTCCATGCGTTTCCCTCCCGGGGGTGATTGCCGGGCCTTGCCCGGTGTGTTACAATACCAGTAGAGCATGGCCCCGGCGGCGGGGCATATCCTGTACTGACTATAAAACGGAGGCGACCCAGTATGAATGTATTGCTCATCAACGGCAGCCCGCACAAAGCCGGCTGCACCTATACGGCGTTGACCGAAGTGGCCAAAGCCCTGCAGGCCGACGGCATCGAGACCGAGATCTTCCACATCGGCGCGGCGCCGGTCGGCGGCTGCGTGGGTTGCGGCGGCTGCGCCAAGGCCGGCCAATGCGTATTCGGCGGCCCGGTGGCCGACGTGCTGCCGCTGGTGCAAAAGGCGGATGGGTTGGTGTTTGGCGCGCCGGTGCACTACGCCACGGCGGCCGGCAGCATGCTGGGCTTTTTGCACCGCCTGGCCATGAGCGGCGGGCAGTACCTGCGCCATAAACCGGCGGCCGTCGTCACCAGCGCGCGCCGCGCCGGCACCACCACTGCGCTGGAAGCGATGGAAAAGGTGCCGCAGTTTTTTGAGATGCCGCTCATCAGCTCGACCTACTGGCCGATGGTCCACGGCGGCAACGCTGAGCAGGCGGCGCTGGATGAGGAAGGCTGCCAGATCATGCGCAACCTCGGCCACAATATGGCGTGGATCTTGCGCTGCATCGAGGCCGGCGCGGCCGCCGGCATCACGGCCCCGCAGGCCGAGAACGACAAGCGGACGAATTTCATCCGCTGAAAAGCGGGTACAACAAACCGGGCGCAACGTAGCGTCCGGTTTTTGTTTTATCTTGCCAGGGCATGCGCGGCCAGGGTGTAGACCTGCCAACCCACCAGCGCGCACCCGCAGCCGAACGCCAGCCCGGCCACGACGTCACTGATGTAGTGCACGCCGCTGAGCACGCGGGACAGTGCGATCAATACCGCCAGCGCCGCCAGCAATATGCCCAGCGGCGGGCAGCAATGCCAGGCCGCCACCGCAATGGCCGCGGCCGAAAAACAGTGCCGGCTGGGCATGCTGCGGCCCGCTTCCTCTTTGGGGAACAGCGGCTGGCAGCCCAGCGCCGTGTAGGGGCGGGGGCGGTCGATGGCGGCGCGCAGCGCGGTGCCGGCCCAAAACGTCAGCGCGGGGATCACCGCCGCCGGCCAAAAGGCGGGCTGCCGCCATGCCGCCAGCACCAGCAGCAGCCCAATGTACGCCACGTACACCGCCGCCACCGCGCCGCGGCTGAGCAGGTACAGCGCCCGCCGGGCGGCCGGGCGCGCCCGGAACCAGCCCATCACGGCACGGTATCGCCGCGCGTCCATAACGACCCCTCCCTCTTTGGCAGTATATAGTCTAAGCATAACACCCCGCAAAAGGCTTGTCAAACGGCGGCGGCAACGCTTATAATAGGGGCAAGATCAAAACAGTACGGAGGGTCCGCCTTTGTTTGGCTTTGCAAACGCATTGCTGCTGGCGCTGTTCGCAGCGGCGGCGGTCGATCTGATCCTGGCCTGGCGGCGCACCGGCGGCCCGGTGGCTGCCGTGCGCGCGCTGTGGCGGCAGGAACATCTGCTGTTCGGCGCCTGGGGCGCGCCCTGGCGGCTGCGCGCCGGGCAGGCTGCGTTTTGCCTGGCGCTGGCACTGTATGAGTTTACCGTCGTGTTTGGCAGCAGCATGGCGCGCGAGCATTGGCCCTGGCTGCAAACGCAGCTTTCCCCCGTGCTGGACGCCGTGCTGTACACGCTGCTGCTGGCCAAAATTTTGCTGGGCACGCGCTACACCTGGCGCAGCCTGGGGGTGGCGGGCGCGCTGTATTTTATTGCCCGGTGGGTGTACTTCAACGGGCAGAACATCTGGTTTTTGGGCCTGGCCGTCGTGCTGCTGGCCGCCAAGGACGTGCCGCTGCCCCGCGCTATGAAAGCGTTTCTGGCCGCCGGGCTGCCGTCGCTGGCCGCCGTCGAGATCCTGCACTTTGCCGGCGTTCTGGCCCCCGGCGCCACCAGCGAGCGGGACGGCAGTTTCCGCCTGCTGTTCGGCTACGGCCACCCCAACACCTTTGGCGGCATCGTGTTCGGGCTGGTGCTGGCGTGGGTGCTGCTGCGCACGGCCAAACTGCATTGGGCAGAGCTGGCCGGTATTGCGGCGGTGGCGGTATTTTTGCTGGTGGGGCCGGCCTCGCGCTCGGCCGCGCTGTGCATGCTGCTGCTGGCGGTGCTGCTGGCGGCGGCCAAAGTGCGCCGCGCGCGCCCGGCGGGCCGCGGCGCGGCGGCTGCCTGTGCGGCGCTGGTGCCGCTGGCGGGGGCGGTCAGTTTGATCCTGCCGCTGTTCACCGTCAAGATCGGCCCCTGGGCCAGCGATGTGGGCCCGGCCTGGCTGGGGCGGCTGGACGGGCTGCTGACCTGCCGTATCTCGCTGGCATGGGCGGCCTACCGCGTGCTGCCCATCAAGATCGCCGGCCAGATGCTGCCAGAGTGGCCGGTGCTCGATAACATCTTCGTCTACCTGCTGTACCAGTTCGGCCCTGTGCTGCTGGTGCTGGCGGCGGCGCTGTGGGCCGCGGCGCTGTACGGCTATGCCCGCCGCGGGGGCTGGCAGCAGGTTGCCTGCCTTGTGGCCGTGCTGTGCTACGGCTATATGGAAACGCAGATCCTGCACATCACCAGCGACCCGGCCGCCCTGCTTTTGTGCGGCGCGGTATTTGCGCTGCCCTGGGGCCGTTGGGACGCCGTACCTGAAGATTGAACACTGTGCGCAAAGATGAACTTTATGTAAAAAAGAACGGCGCAGGGTGTAAAATCTTGCGGCGCCCCTTGCGCAGCCCGCGGCGCGCGGCTATAATGGAAGCGTAAACAGACGCCCTGTTCCCAAAAAAAGGAGACGCCTTATGTGGTTCACGCTCACCCCGGCCGAGCGCGCGCACCTGCACGAGCAGCTGCGCGGCGTGGCCGACGACCCCCGGGCACTGGATATGCGCCAGTTTATCCAGCACGGTTGTGTGACGACCTATGAGCACTGCCTGCGGGTGACGACGCTGGCGTACTGGCTCAACCTGCGGCTGCACTGCCACGCGCGGGAGCGCAGCCTGCTGCGCGGCGCGTTTCTGCACGACTTTTACCTCTATGACTGGCACCGCTGCCACACCATCACGCGGTGGCACGGGTTCAAGCACCCGCTCATCGCCCGCTACAACGCCGACGCAGTGTTCCACCTCAACGAGGTGGAAAAAAACATCATCCAAAGCCACATGTGGCCGCTGACGCTGCCCTGGGTGCCCCGCTGCCGCGAGGCCGTGCTCGTCTGCATCGCCGACAAACTCGCCGCTTTGTGGGAGACTGTCGCCCGCCGTGCCCCGGCGTGAGCCGCCGCGCCGCCAAAATTTTGCCTTCTGCGCCGCAGATCCTGCGGCGCTTTTTTTGCGCCCCGATAAAAATTTATTGAAAAACAATAAAAACTACTTGCAAAACGATAATCGGTGTGGTATACTGCCGGTACAATGACGCAAGGGGGCATCGTACCATGAAACTTTGGCAGTGGGATGAACACAAAAGCATCACGCTGACGCGCTATGTCGTGGTGCTGGCGCTACTGGGCAGCGCCGTGATGACGTTGTGCGGCCCGCAGCTGGTCAGCTGGCTCATGCACACGCGGCACCTGCAGCATAACGGCCCGGCCGTGGGCGCGGTGCTGCTGGCGCTGGGTTATGCCTGTGCGGCGCTGGCCTTTTGGATGCTGTACAACCTCTACCGCTTTTTGCAGCGGCTGGAGCAGGGGCAGGTCTTTGTGCCGCAGACCGTGCAGGCGCTGCGCCGCATCAGCGGCTGCTGCGCCGGGGCGGCGCTGCTCTGCCTGCCGGTGGGCGTTTTCCTCTACCTGCCGTTCGTCTTTTTGGCGGTGGCGGCCGGGTTCATGGCGCTGCTGGTGCGGGTGCTGCAAAACGCCTTTGCCCAGGCTGTGCGCATGAAAGACGAACTCGATTACACCGTCTAAGGGGGGGGAGCGCTGCATGCCCATCGTGGTCAACCTGGATGTGATGATGGCGCGCCGCCGCAAGGCCGCCGGCGAACTGGCCGAGGAGATCGGCATCACGCCGGCCAACCTCTCCATCCTCAAAAACAACAAGGCCAAAGCGGTGCGCTTTACCACACTGGAAGCGCTGTGCAAAGCGCTGGACTGCCAGCCCGCCGACCTGCTGGAATACATCCCCGACGAGCCGTGACGCGCCGCCGGGGCAAAGCATCCTAAAAACCATCATAAAACAGGAGGGTCTACCCATGACCGAACCACGCAAAGAGGGCGCGGGGCGTCCCCTTTATACAAGTGCGCCCCAAACCAGGCCGGAACCGCCGGCCGCGCCGTATCTCTGGGCTGCGGCGGTCAGCTACCCGCTGGCCTACCTGTACACGCGCGGCATCCTTTTGTACAACGGCTTCGCCGGGTGGCAGGTGCCGGCCTTTGCCGCAGCCTGTATCGCCGCTGTCGAGGTGCTGGCCCGCGCGCTGGGGCGGCGGCACGCGCCCGAAGCGGGGCTGTGGGCGGCGTGCTGGTTCACGCTGTCGGCGGCGCTGTGGGCATATGGCGAGCAGCCGGCCCTGGCTGGGTGGCAGGTGCTGGTGTGGCATCTGTTTGCGGTGTGGTATGTGCTGGCGCGCTGCGGCATGCTGGCGCAGGGGCACAGCGGCAGCCTCTGCTTCCTCGACGCGCTGGCCGGGCTCATCACGCTGCCGTTCGGCAGCTTTTTCAAGCGCATCGGCGCCTTGGCGGCCGGGGCGCGGGCGCTGCTGCACCGCCGGTTCCGGCTGCGGCAGGCCGCGGTGGCCGCGCTGACCGCGGCGGTCACGCTGGGGCTGTGCGCCGCCGTCTGGCCGCTGCTGGCCGCCGCCGATGCCAACTTTGCCGCAGTGGGCCGCCGTCTGATGCAATGGATGTTTGGCTGGGTGGATGGCGGCAGTCTGCTGCAGACGGCGCTGGCGTTCGTGCTCTCGCTGCCGGTGGGGGCGTGGCTGTACGGCCTGGTGGCTGGCAGTTTGCAGCGGCAGACGCCGCCCTGCCCGGCCGACCGCTTTTGGGCCCGGCTGCGCCCGCTGCAAAAGCTGCCGGCCGTCACCGCCAACGTGGCGGTGGGGGCGCTGTGCGCACTGTATCTGCTGTTTTTTGCGCTGCAGGCCGCGGCCTGGCTGGCGGCCGCGCCGCTGGGCCTGACCGCGCCGCAGGCGGCCGGGTTCGCTGTTGACGGCTTTTGGGAGCTGCTGCGCATTTTGCTGCTGGACCTCGCCGTGCTGGCGGCGGTGCGCTTTTGGGGGCGGGCCCCGCTGCCGCGCGCCCTGGCAGCGCTGTTTTGCGGCTGCGGGCTGGCGTTTGCGGGGCTGGCGGCGGCCAAGCTGGCCGTCTACATCCACCTGCACGGGTTCACGCCGCGCCGCGTCGTGGCCGGGTGGTTTTTGGGCGTGCTGGCCGTGTGGGTCGTGCTGCTGCTGGTGCGGGTGTTCCGGCCCATCCCGGCCGCGCACATCGGCATCATGGTGCTGGCCGTCAGCTTTACGCTGCTGGCCTGCGTCAATGTCAAGCAGCGCATCGTGCAGGCCAACATCGCCCGCTACGCCGCCGGGCAGGATGCCGAACTCGACACCGATGTATTGCAGGCATGCGGCTTTGCGCCCTGGGAGCGCGAGCGCGCGCACTGCCTCGGCTATACCGTCGACCTTATCAACGCGGGCTGGTTCGACGCCCGCCCGCTCGAGGATGTGCGGCAGCTGTACGAGCTGACCGCCAGCTTCGACCGCGTTTACTACGCGGATGTCGACGGCCATACCCGCCTGCGGCTGACCTTTGACGAAGCCTGGCGCTGTGTGGCAGCCGACTTGACGTGAGCGCCGGAGCCGGTATAATAAAACCAGGATCTGTAGCTGCCGCCCGCAGCGGACTGGAGGACACCGCCATGCCTGATATCTATACCCGCACCCGCGCGCTGCTGGGCACCCCGGCGCTGGAAGTGCTGCGCCGCGCCCATGTGGCGGTGTTCGGCATTGGCGGCGTCGGCGGCCAGGCCGTCGAGGTGTTGGCCCGCAGCGGGGTAGGGGAGTTGAGCCTCTTCGACAGCGACACCGTCGCCCCCTCCAACCTCAACCGGCAGCTGGTGGCGCTGCACTCGACACTGGGGCAGTATAAAGTGGACGCCATGGCCGCCCGCATCGCCGACATTGACCCCGACACCGTCGTGCACGCCCACCGCCTGTTCTACAGCGCCGAGACCGCCGACACTGTCGACCTCGCGCAGTTCGACTATGTGTTGGACTGCATCGACACCGTCACGGCCAAAGTGCTGCTGATCGAGCGGTGCAAAGCCGCCGGCACGCCGATTTTGTGCAGCATGGGCGCGGCCAACAAGCTGGACCCCATGGCATTCCGCGTGGCAGATATTGAAAAAACGTCCGTTGACCCACTGGCCAAGGCTGTGCGCCTGCAATGCCGCAAACGGCGGCTGGGCAAGGTCAAGGTCGTTTTTTCGACCGAGCCGCCGCTGCCGCCGCTGCCCGGCGCAGCCGCTGAGCCCCCGGCCCCCGGCCGCCGCGCCGTGCCGGCCAGCAACGCCTTTGTGCCGGCGGCTTGCGGCCTTTTGTGCGGGGCCGAGGCCGTCAAGGATCTGCTGCGCCGCGCCGGGGCCTACCGCGCCGACGCGCCCGCAAAGTAAGCTGCAGACTGCCGAAAAACCGTCCGTTCCCCGTTTGCAGAGCGTTTGCCTTGCCTGGTAGGGCGGGGTCTTGACCCCGCCGCACCGCTGCTTTTTCGAAAATGCTTTTAGGATCGGCGGCGGTGCGGGCAGAAACGTCTGCCGAAAAGGAACCGTCTGGTTTCCCGGCACGCTTGTGCGTCCCTGCGGGGGCGCATTTTTTTGTGCAATTTTACATTTTATGGTAGGGGCGGCGCATTGTAATTTGCCCGACAAAATGTTACTATATTTTTATCTCAGCTTGCCCGAATTCGGCAAGCTGCAAAGGGGGCAACAGCCGTGCACGGCGGTGCCTGACACGGCTATTTCCCCCTTTGGATTCCCCTTCGACAAAATTTACCCCAAAACCGCGCACTCGGCCGCGAGGGCCTCGCACACAATTTTGGGGCAAATTTCCCTGTATGTGTCACCGCCGTCGGCACATGTCCGCCGACGGTGACGGATTTTGAATTTTCTGCTGTATTTTATTGCGAAAGCGAGGATCGAACCCGTGGCTGAACAACGCGAACAACGCAAAATATACCGCCGCCCGGCGCCGCCGGCCCCTGCGTCGCAGCCCGCCGCCCCCGCGCCCCCGCCGCCCCCGCGCGGCAAAAAGCGCCGTTCCCGCCGTGCGCGCCGGCGGCTGCGCCTGGTGCTGGCGCTGTGCATCCTGTGCCTTGTGGTGGTCATCGCGGCCGCCGTGGCGTTCGTGCGGTGCTCGGCAGGGCCGTCCGGCCCGGCGCAGCCGGACTACGGCACCGTGGCTGCCGCCTGGCAGAAAAACGAACTCGGCTATTACTTTAACGCCAGCGGCGAGGCCATGCCCGCCGCCGTGCTCAAGGGCATCGACGTGTCCAAATACCAGGGCGAAGTCGACTGGGAGAAAGCCAAGGCCGCCGGCATCGACTTTGCCATCATCCGCTGCGGTTTCGGCGGCGAGTGGGACGGCCAGGAGGAAGGCTGGGCCCAGGACGACGACCAGTGGCGGCGCAACGCCGACGAATGCACGCGGCTGGGCATCCCGTTCGGGGTGTACCTGTACTCCTACGCCACCAATGAGGAGGAAGCCCGCTCCGAGGCCGACCACGTCGCCCGCCTGCTGGGCCTCGTCGCGCCCCCGCAGGAAGGCCTCGAGGACTACACCGCCGCGCCCTACCAGCTCTCGTACCCCGTCTACTACGACCTCGAGGATGCGAGCATCAGCGACATCTTCCCCGAGGAGATGGCCGCCATCACCCAGGCGTTCTTTGACCGCTTAGTCGAGCACGGCTACACCGGCGAACAGGGCATCTACGCTTCGCTGAACTGGGTGCGCGCCCGTTTCAGCGACCCGGCGTTCGACCCCTGGCGCGACAACCTCTGGATCGCGCGGTTCGCCGACGAACTGGGCTACACCGGCACCTACGATATGTGGCAGTGCAGCTACACCGCCCCCGGCGCCGACTACGGCGTGCAGAGCGAGACGGTGGACATCGACTTCATCATGCGGCCCTTCGCCATCACCGGGCTGGCCGGCGGCCAGGGCAAAGCGGCCGACCCGGCCCTCGTCAACGATACCCGCCAGCTGGAGCTGCACCTGGACGCCAAAGACTCCCGCGCGACGCTGCAGACCAACCAGCCGTCGGAGGAAGCGGGCGGCCAGACCGTCTACTGGCGCTCCAGCAATGAGGACGTCGCCACCGTCGACCGCGACGGCGTCGTGCGCGCCCGCGCCGACCAGGGCGAGTGCACCGTCACCGCCACGCTGGCCGACGGCACTGAGAGCGTTTCCTGCCTGGTGCGCGTGGGCAATATCACGGTGCCGGTGTTCGCCACCAGCCGGCTGGAAGGCCTGCGCGACACCGGCAGCGTCAGCCTGGCCGATGTGGCGGCGCGCAAAGGTTCCACGCCGGATTCCATCCTGCTGGACGCCGGCGGCAGCCTGCACGGTTCGCGCAGCGCCAGCCTGACCGGCGGCATGGATATGCTCAGCGCCTTCTCGGCCGCCGGGTACGACCTCTACGCCTTCGGCGCGCAGGACCTCGCCTACGGTATTGAGCGCCTGCGCAGCGACGCCAACATGGGCGCGGGCTACGCGCTGGCCGCCAACCTGCGCGATGCCGACGGCGCGGCCATCTTCTACCGCTCCACCAGCTGGAACCGCAACCGCATCTCCAACGGCATGAACTGCATCCTGGAGCGCGCCGGGTACAAGATCGGTTTCTTTGCCCTGGCCGGCGCCGATGCCGTGACGCAGACGGTCTCCCTCGTCAACGAGGCGACGCCCATCGCCAACGACCCGGCGCAGACCGCCAGCGAACAGGTGGCGGCCCTGCAGGCCGAGGGGGCGGACGTCATCCTGTGTGTGGCCGCGCCGGGCGTCGACGTCGCCGCACTGGAAGATACGCTCGCCGGCCTCGGCGTGGCGGCCGTCATCGACGGCGGCGCGGACGAAAACCGCGACGGCGCGCTGCCGGTGCTGGCCGCCGGGGCGCGGCTGGGCAGCGTGGGCCGGCTGGACCTGGTGTTCACCCAGGGCGGCGGCTGCCGCGTGCAGCTGGCCGACGCCATCCCCGAAGCGACGCTGGCCGCCGACCGCGACCGCTGGAACGCCTACCTGACCACGGCTGAGGACGGCAGCCTGACGATGCGCCCCGCCGCCGATACCGCCGACCCCGAGAAGGACGTGGCGGCCGACGCCGCCGACCCCAGCGCACCGACTGAGCGCGCCGAGGAAGCCGAGGCCCAGGGCGCGCAGGCCTACCTGAACGCCGCGCAGGCGCTGCAGCAGCTGGATGCCGACGATACCAGCATCCTCAACACGCCGCTGTTCATCTACGCGCGCAACCCCGAGGCCGAGCGCACCATCAGCTACGCCAACTACCTGGCCATGCTGTATGAGGAGATCGCCGAAAACGACCGCGACCACTGGCCGGAAGGCTGGGCCGAAGCGCAGGTCACGGCGGTGGCCGCCTGCAGCTACGAGCTGGAATACGGCGACGTCACGCGGCAGCACCTGCTGGATTCGCTGCCCCCCACGGCGCGGCTGGTGCTGGTCTCGACGACAGCGGAGGCAGCGCAGACGCTGATCGACAGCGGCAGCGTGACCCGCACCTACGAGGCCGGCCTGACCGGTTACGAGCCGGACGGCGAGACCGTGCTGCTGGCGGGCGACAGCGTCACGCTGCAGGCCCTGGGCGAGGGCAACTACACCGTCCTGCGCGACTACGGCGATCTGTTCTGGGACGTGCGCATGAACATCAACGACCTGACGAACAATTTTACCGAGTATTTCATCCTGCCCGCAGCGCCCACCTACGGTGTGGGCCGCAACCCCTGACACATTTGGAGCTGACACGGAGGGAACCTGTATGAAACTGACTTTTTTGGGCGCGGCGCGCGAAGTGACCGGCAGCTGTACCCAGCTGGAAGCGGCGGGCCACCGTCTGCTCGTCGACTGCGGTATGGAGCAGGGGCGCGACGTCTACGAAAACGCCGACCTGCCCTACGCCCCCGGCACCTATGAAGCGCTGCTGCTCACGCATGCGCACATCGACCACTCGGGCCGCATCCCGTACCTGTACAAGACCGGCTACCGCGGGCCGATCTACGCCACCGACGCAACGATGGACCTGTGCGACATCATGCTGCGCGACTCCGCCCATATCCAGGAGCAGGAAGCCGAGTGGAAAAACCGCAAGGCCCAGCGCAGCGGCGCCGAGATGACCGAGCCGGACTATACCGTCGAGGACGCCGAAAAGGTCATGAAACAGTTCGTGCCCTGCCCCTACGGCGCGTGGCAGACGCTGTTTGACGACGCGGGCGGCAAGATCGAAGCCCGCTTTACCGACGTCGGCCACCTGCTGGGCAGCGCGTCCATCGCCATCCGCATCACCGAGCCGGGCGCCGAGCCCGAGACCATCGTCTTTTCCGGCGACATCGGCAACACCCGCCAGCCGCTCATCAAGGACCCGGCTGTGCCCGACCATGCCGACTACCTTGTCATGGAGTCCACCTACGGCGACCGCAGCCACGGCGACCGTCCCGATTATATCGGCGAGCTGACCGAGGTGCTGCAAACGACGCTGGACCGCGGCGGCAACGTCGTCATCCCCAGCTTTGCCGTCGGCCGCACGCAGGAGCTGCTCTATTTCATCCGCCAGATCAAAGCCGAGGGCCGCATCCACGGCCACGACGGGTTCCCCGTCTACGTCGACAGCCCGCTGGCCAGCAAATCCACCACGATCTTCCGCGAGAATTATATCGAGTGCTACGACGCCGAGGCCATGGCCCTGGTGCAAAGCGGCCAGAACCCGCTGCAGTTCCCGGGGCTGTATATCAGCGAGACCAAAGAGGAATCCATCGCCATCAACAGCGACCCCACGCCCAAGGTCATCATCTCGGCGTCCGGCATGTGCGACGCGGGCCGCATCCGCCACCACCTCAAATACAACCTCTGGCGGCCGGAGTGCACGATCCTCTTCGTCGGTTTCCAAAGCGCCGGCACGCTGGGCGCGGCGCTGCTGGGCGGTGCTAAAGAGGTCAAACTTTTTGGCGATGAGATCCAGGTCAAAGCCAACATCCACCGCCTCAGCGGGCTTTCGGGCCACGCCGACCAGGACGGCCTGGCCAACTGGCTGCACGCCTTCCCCCAGCGGCCCAAGTTCGTCTTTGTCAACCATGGCGAGGACGCCGTCGCCGCCCACTGGGCCGAGCGCCTGCGCGCCGAAGGGTACGAGGCCGACGCGCCGTACAACGCCTCGGTCTGGTTTGCCGCCGGCGGCCATGTCACCTGCGCCGAGACCGGAAACACCCACAAGATCGTCAAGACACCGGGCGTGGCCGGGGTGCGCCGCAGCGCCGCCTACGACCGCCTGGTCAGCATGGGCAAGCGGCTTATGGCGGTCATCCAGCACAACCAGGGCGGGGCCAACAAGGACCTTGCCAAGTTCGCCAGCCAGATCGCCAGCCTGTGCGACAAGTGGGACCGCTGATCTACGCAAAAGGAGGGAACGCCGCTTTGTGGCACCCCATCAAACATTATAAGACCATCCACCACCACAAAGTGCTGGTGCGGCGGTATTGCTTCCGCTGCGGGCTGTACTGGCAGGGCCTTGTGCACGACCTCAGCAAACTGGCGCCGGTGGAATTTCTGGCCGGGGCCAAGTACTGGCAGGGCACCTGCAGCCCCAACAACGCCCAGCGCCAGGCCGAAGGCTGCAGCGCGGCCTGGCTGCACCACAAAGGGCGCAACAAACACCACCTGGAATATTGGGTCGACTACGCGCCCGGCGGCGACCACGCCATGGCCGGCATGCGCATGCCGGCGCGCTACGTGGCCGAGATGGTCTGCGACCGCATCGCCGCCAGCAAAAACTACAAAGGGGCCAGCTACACCGACGCCTCGGCCTGGGAATACTACGACCGCAGCAAGGACCACTACCTGCTGCACCCCGAGACCCGCCGCGAGCTTGAAGAATGCCTGCTGATTTTGCGCGATCAAGGCGAGGACGCCTGCTTTGCGCATATCCGCCAAAACCTGCTGGGCAAGCGCCGGTGAGCCTGCTGCAAGCGGGATGACGCGCACGCCTGCGGGCGCAGTGTCCGCCGATGGCGACGGTCAAAAGGATCAACAGTCTGTGCTGCCTGGCTGTACGCTTTGTACGCCAGGCGGATTTTTTTGCCAAAATTTCGGACCCGGTGTAAGGTTTTGCCGCGCTGTGCCGTCTGGATGGGTAGAAGCGCTTCCCAAACAGTAGAGAACAAGGAGGAATCGGGAGTGAAAGACCGGGAACTGACCCGCCTGCTGCAGACGGACCCCGACGCCGGCCTGCGCGCTGCGCTGCGGGGCTACGGGCCAATGATCAAGGCGGTCCTGCTGCGCATTTTGCCGCGCGATGCGCGCGACGTTGAGGAGTGTATGGCCGACACCCTCGTTGCTTTGTGGCAAAACGCCGCCCGGCTGGAACAGCAGGGCACGCCGCTGCGGCCCTGGCTCATCGTGACGGCGCGCAACCGGGGGATCGACCGCTACCGCACGCTGCGCCGGCATGCAGCGCTTTCGCTGGACGACGAACTGGGGCGGACGCTGGGCGAACTGGCGGCCTTTGACCAGACGGCCGGCGACGCCGCCGACCTCGTGGGCGCGCTGGTGGCCGCCATGGACCCGCCGGACCGGGAGATCTTTCTGCGCAAATATTACCTGCTGCAAACCAGCAAAGAGATCGCCGCCGCCCTGGGCATGGGCGAAAGCGCGGTGAATACACGCCTGAGCCGCGGCCGCGAACGGCTGCGCCGCCAGCTGCAACAGAAAGGAGTGTACAGCCATGCGTAAAAACCACTACGACCCGTCCCTGCTGCGGGAACTGGACGCCCTGGACCTGCCCGCCGCGCCGCTGGAAGCCGGCGAGGCAGACCGTGTGCTGGCCCTGGCCTGCGGCCGGGTGCACGCGGCAAACGTCCCGGCAAAGCGCGCGCCGCGCCGCGTGTGGCGCTGGGTGCGCGGGGGCGCTGCGGCGGCCGCGGCCTGTGTGCTGGTGCTGGGCAGCGTCAATTTTGTGGACCCGGCGTTTGCCGAAAGCCTGCCGCTGGTGGGCAGCGTGTTCAGCTGGCTCAACCGCAGCGAGGATGCCCGCCTGCGCAGCGAGCAGCTCAACCAGTATGCCGACACTGTGGGCCAGACCGCCGAGAGCGCCGACGCCGCTTATACCGTGACCCTGGGCCAGATCTACCGGGACGAGGACTGGCTGCGCCTGAGCCTGCTGCTGACGGCGGCGGACGGCAGCCTGGACGGGTTCGATACCATCCGCGCCGATGCGGACGGCTCGATGCCTGCCGACACCCGCGACGCTTCCGGCACGCTGGTGCTGGGGAACGGCGGCGCCATCATGCAGGAAGGCCAGGGCTGGTTCACCCGGCGGCCGGACGGCAGTTTTGTGATGGGGCTGAACTATCCGCTGTTCCTGGATGAATGGACGCCCGAAGAACTGACCGGCCAGACCGTAACGCTGGGGCTGCATGGACTGGTCGCCTGCAATACCGAGATCGTGGCCCAGACCACCCACGAATGGGGCGGCGGCCTGACCCAGATGGAATACCATGACGAAACGCCGCTGGAAGGGGACTATACCCTGACCTTCACGATGCCCGCGCCGTCCACCGAGGGCGTGCGCAGCTATACGGGGCCCCAAGAGCAAAACGGCGTCACGCTGCACAGCCTGACCGCCACCCCCGCCGCCGCCAAGCTGGACATCCAGGTGCCCGCGGACGGCAGCATCCAACTCAAGCTGACCACCGAGGACGGTACCCTGCTCAAACAGGAACGGGGAGAGGGGGTATATGTGGATGAGAATGACCCCACCAGCGATGTCCGCTGGACCCACTACTTCGACACGGTGCCGGAGGACTGCCGCACGGTCACGGTGACGGTATACGACGTCACCGACTACGACGCCCCGGACGGTTACGAAATACTGGCCGAATTTACGGTGCCCCTGGCCTGAACCGGCCACGCCCTTTGCCCGCAGCCTGCACGGCTGCGGGCCTTTTGCGCGCAGCGGCCGGGGCGGTTGACAAAGGGCGCGGGCTGTGATTGAATAGTAGTAGCGATACGAACAGGCGGAAGCGCCTGCTATTTTTAGAAGGTGGAAATATTATGGCAGAAGAAAAACGCAAACGCATCCTTTCGGGCATCCAGCCCACCGGCACGCCCACGTTGGGCAACTATATCGGCGCGGTGCGCAACTGGGCCCTGCTGCAGTCGGAGTACGACTGCCTGTACATGATCGCGGACCTTCACGCCCTGACGGTGCGCCAGGTACCGGCGGAACTGCGCCGCCGCACCCGGGAACTGGCCGCCCTGCTGCTGGCCGTGGGCATCGACCCGCAAAACCATGTGCTGTTTGTGCAAAGCCACGTGCCCGCCCACTGCGAACTGTCCTGGGTTTTGGCCTGCAACACCCAGTTCGGCGAACTGTCCCGCATGACCCAGTTCAAGGACAAGAGCGCCAAACACCCCGACAATGTCAACGGCGGCCTGTTCACCTACCCCGTGCTGATGGCGGCCGACATCCTGATCTATAACGCCGACCTCGTGCCCGTCGGCCAGGACCAGACCCAGCACCTGGAGATCGCGCGCGTCATCGCCAACCGTTTCAACGGCGTCTACGGCGATACCTTCACCCTGCCCGAAGGCTACGTCCCCGCGGCGGGTGCCAAGATCATGTCGCTGGCCGAGCCCACCAAAAAGATGAGCAAGTCCGACAGCAACGTCAACTCCTTCGTGCTCATGACCGACGACAAAGATACCATCGTGCGCAAGTTCAAGCGCGCCGTCACCGACTCGGACGGGCAGGTGCGCTTTGACCGCGAGGCCAAACCCGGTGTGTCCAACCTGATGGCGATCTATTCCACCTTTACCGGCAAGACGATGGCCGACATCGAGGCCGAGTTCGCCGGCAAGGGCTACGGCGATTTCAAGCTGGCCGTGGCCGAGGTCACCGCCGACGCGCTGGCCCCCGTCCAGGCCGAGTACGGCCGTATTTTGGCCGACAAAGCCTATGTCGACGGCGTGCTCAAGGACGGCGCGGCGCGCGCGGCGCGCATCGCCGACCGCACCGTGCGCAAGGTCTACCGCAAGGTGGGCCTGCTGCAGCTGGAAGGCTGAACCGCCGCCCTTTGCAAAAACAACGTCGCCCCAGCGTTAAAACGCTTGACAAACGCGCGCAGGGCCGATATAATAACTAAGTTGGTGCGGCTCCTTTACGGGCCGCACAACTTTTACTATCATCCCGTAAGGTTAGGAGATTCGATCATCATGGCTAAAGAAGTCGTCGTTACCCGGCAGGGTTACCAGAAGCTGGAACAGGAATTGGACGAACTGCGCACCGTCAAACGCAAAGAAGTGGCGGATAAGATCAAAGTCGCGCGCGGTTACGGCGACTTGAGCGAAAACGCCGAGTATGACGCCGCCAAAGAGGAGCAGGCCATCGTCGAGGCACGCATCGCCGACCTCGAAGCCACGCTCAAGGTCGCGCGCATCATCGACGACAGCGAGCTGTCCAACGACACTGTCTCCATCGGCATGCGGGTCAAGATCCTGGCCGAGGGCGACGAGCCCGAGGATGCCGAGGAATATGACATCACCGGTTCGACCGAGTCCGACATCAGCCTGGGCCGCATCAGTGACGAGTCCCCCGTGGGCGCGGCGCTCGTCGGCCACAAAGCGGGCGATTCCGTCGACGTCACCCTGCCCAACGGCAGCATCATCACCTACCAGGTGCTGGCCGTTTCGCGTTCCAAGTGACCCACACAGGGGCAGGGAAGGACCTGCCCCTGTTTTCCGTTTGCCCCCCTTGTACAAACAGAAAGGAATATTATATATGGAGCAGCACACGCCCCAGACCGAGCAGGAACTGACCCAGCAGGCGGCGGTCCGCCGCCAGAAGCTGGCTGATCTGCGCGCTGCCGGCCAGGACCCCTTTACCCTCACCCAATACCCGCAAGACGCCTACTCGGCCGACCTCAAGGCGGAGTTTGCCGACCTGCCCGCCGAGGCCGAGACCGGCAAGACCGTCACGCTGGCCGGCCGCATGATGTCCAAGCGCGTCATGGGCAAGGCCAGCTTCGCCCACCTGCGCGACCAGAAAGGCGACATCCAGATCTTCGTCAAGCGCGACCTGCTGGGCGACGACGCCTACGCCGCGTTCAAAAAGCTGGACATCGGCGATCTCATCGGCTGCAAGGGCGAGGTGTTCCGCACCAAAATGGGCGAGATCTCGGTGCGCGTCACCGAGCTGACGCTGCTGGCCAAGAGCCTGCTGCCGCTGCCGGAAAAATTCCACGGCCTGACCGACCGCGAAGCCCGCTACCGCCAGCGCTACGTAGACCTCATCGTCAACCCCGACGTCAAGCAGACGTTCGTCAAGCGCAGCGCCATTTTGCGCGAGCTGCGCCGCTACCTCGACGGCAAGGGCTTTTTGGAGGTCGAGACCCCCATCCTGACGCCGTTTGAGATCGGCGCCTCGGCGCGGCCGTTCTTCACCCACCACAACACCCTCGATATGGACATGGTGCTGCGCATCGAGACCGAGCTGTACCTCAAGCGTCTCGTCGTCGGCGGCATGGACCGCGTGTACGAGGTGGGCCGCATCTTCCGCAACGAGGGCATGGACCCCAAACACAACCCCGAGTTCACCAGCATCGAGCTCTACCAGGCCTACACCGACTACCACGGCATGATGGACCTGGTCGAAGAGATGATGAAGACGGTGGCGCAAAACGTCTGCGGCACGCTGCAGGTGCCCTACCAGGGCCAGGTCATCGACCTCTCCCACTGGGAGCGCATGACGATGGTGGAGGCCGTCAAGAAATACTCCGGCGTCGACTTTGCGGCCGTCACCTCCGACGCGCAAGCCGTCGCGCTGGCCAAAGAGCACAAGGTCGAGCTGCCCGAGCTGCCCACCAAGGGCGCGATTTTGGCCGAGTTCTTTGACGCCTTTGTCGAGGAGCACCTCATCCAGCCCACCTTCATCTACGACTACCCCGTCGAGGTCAGCCCGCTGGCCAAGCGCAAACCGAACGACCCCGCCTTCACCGAGCGGTTTGAGTATTTCATCAACGCCACCGAGTTCGGCAACGCCTTCAGCGAGCTCAACGACCCCATCGACCAGAAGGGCCGTTTTGAGCGCCAGGTCGCCGAGCGCAAGCAGCTGGACCCCGCCAGCAAGGCGCAGGTCGACTACGACTACGTCACCGCGCTGGAGTACGGCCTGCCCCCCACGGGCGGCCTGGGCTTCGGCGTCGACCGTCTCGTCATGCTGCTGACCGATTCGGCTTCCATCCGCGATGTGCTGCTGTTCCCCACGATGAAGCCCATCGACCAGTAAAAGCACATTATATAGACATTCTGAAAAAGAAAACACTATATATTGCGTGTGCCGCGTGATGTACAGCTCGTTGTGACAGCAATTTGACAGCAAAATTTCAAGGAATCACGCATTCACACGAACGGTTGTGAATTTCAGACAATTCAAATCTCAGGTTTGGATTAACCCCATAAGCACTTCTCAGAAATCTTCTGAGAAGTGCTTTTTTGTTTGAAGTCAACTTTTGCCACACATTCACACCATCAAAACAGGAGGCACCTTATATGAAAGAACAATACAAACCGATTAAAAGCATGAAAGAAGTTCCCGATCAACTGCGGAAGCTACGCAGAGAGTACATTCGCTATCAGCAGGCCGAACTGATTTACAGTCTGTCCCACAAGAAGCTGCTGGAATTGGCCAGCGATGCGGGCGCTATTTTTCGGATTGACAGCACCGTCCTGATCAATCGTGAGATATTCGATGCCTATCTGGAGCGTTTTCATGAACCGGCTACCGGCAAATACCGGGGAGGCGATGCGGAATGAGCGGAAATGTGTGGATGTTTTCAGATCAGATTGATGATGAAGATCTGGAGTTCATGGCCCATGAATTTGTTACTTATACCATGGCTTGTGCGTATTACGGCCTGGGGCTGAAGCCACTAACCCGTATAGCACACGAGGCTGGTGCAGTTTATAAAATCGGGACGAAGGTACTGATTCGCAGGAGCATTTTTGAATCGTATTTGAGAGAGCAACGCAAAGAAAACACCTGTAATGATTGCAATTAAGGAACTCAAGAACGCTGAAGGAGGCACACTATGGAACTGACTTACACCGAGATCAACGGCTATCTGATCCCCAATCTGATTCTCCCCGAAACCGACTCCCGGCCTATCGGTAAATACGGCGAACTAAGGCGACAGTTCCTCCGGGAGCATCGTCCCGACCTGTTCGACCTCATGCTTCTGGAAGGTACGCTGCACAGCCATCTGGCCGATGTGGACGCTGAAGCCCAACAGATGGTGGAGGACATTATCAACCAGATGGCCCGCCAGCAGGGCGTTGATGAAGCCCTCAAACGGGCCGATCCGCTGGCCTGGGCAGGGCGCATGAATGCAATCAAGAATGCAGCCGAGGAGGCGGTCCTGCCGGACCTTCTGTACGGGGACGCGCTGAAGTGATTCCTTTTCAGTCCGTACAAAAAGACCTGTCCGCAGGAGTAACGAGCACTGGCTTTGTATAGCTTTTGCAAGCCATACGCCGCCCCAGCGCAGGACGCTGGCAAGGGGCGCAGCCCCTATGACCCCCGAAAATCCAACAACGCAACAATGCAAAGACCGAGCCCTGGCGTGGCTCCATAACAAAACAAAGCCGCAAGGCCTGACGTAAAAGCAGCATCTACTTCGTTATCGGGGCACCGACATACATCCAGTATGGCGGTGCCCCTCTGCCTAGTATCTGCTGCCTTTACGCGGCCCTGCGGTGCTTCGCAGTTCATTAAGAACCTTTGTTTTCTTATGTCACCTGCGCTGGATGCCCGGTCTTTTGCTGTATGGAGGTGAAATTATGTTGATTCGAAACGTGCAGATGAACATCCGGGTGACGGCAGAAGAAAAGAAGCTGTTTGAACAGGCAGCCGCCCGGTGTGGGCTGACTCTCTCCCAATACATCCGCATGCGGCTGCACAACCAGATGCCCCGTCAACTGCCCACCGCCGACTACCGGCAGGTGCTGGAAGTCCTTACCGCGCTCTACCAAAAGGACAACACGCCGGAGGTGCAGCGGGAGATTCTGGACACGCTGCTGGCCGTTCAGAGGGCAGTTACCGTGCCGCAGAAGGAGGAATGAGAAGATGGCTGTCACCAAGATCTGGCCCGTAAAAGGGCGTCTGGATGCGGTCATACGCTATGCCGGAAATGAGGAGAAAACCCGCCTGCCGGACCTGACCGGTCTGTGTGCGGACAAGGACGATCTGAGCGACGTGCTGCAGTATGCCGCCAATGATGCCAAGACCACCCGGGAAAGCCAGCTGTTTGTCAGCGGTGTCAACTGTGTGCCGGAGATTGCCCGCCAACAGATGGAACTGACCAAGCAGCAGTTCGGCAAAACCGGCGGCACGGTAGCCTTTCACGCCTACCAAAGTTTCCGCCCCGGCGAAGTCACGCCGGAGCAGTGCCACACCATCGGGGTGGAACTGGCAAAACGGGTATGGGGAGACCGCTTCCAGGTGCTGGTAGCCACCCACCTGAACACCGGCTGCTGCCACAATCACTTCGTCATCAACTCGGTATCCTTCATGGATGGCAAACGGTACAACGACTGCAAAAAGACCTACCGCGCCCTGCAGGACGCCTCCGATGAACTGTGCCGGGAGCAGGGACTTTCGGTGGTAGACAAAAAGGATGCCCACCGTGTGCCCCGTAACCTCTACCTGGCCGAGAAAGCCGGAGAACCCACCCGGTATAACGTCATGCGCCAGGACATTGATCTGGCCATTCTGCGCAGCGAAACGCCCCGAGATCTGCCCCGCATCCTGCGCAAGATGGGCTATGAGGTGGACTTCAATCCCAACCACAAATACCCGACTATCAAACTGCCCCATGACCGCCGCGCTGTTCGCTTCAAGACGCTGGGTGAGGAGTACACCCCGCAGGCAATGGCTCAGCGCATCCAGCAGAATCAGGAGATGGGGATTTTCAAACGTATAGAAATCTACAACAAGAGGTATCCGCCGGTGCATCCCCATTACCAGAAGCTGCGCCAGGACTTCCGTAAGGCCATTATGGAGGCGTTCGGCATCTACCGCACCTACCTGTATTACTGCTACCTGCTTGGCAAGTTGCCCACCGCAACACCCAACTACCGCCCGCCTCATCCGGCCATGCGGGAGGATTACCGCCGCTGGGCGGAAATCGAAAAGCAGCTGCATCTTCTGGAACGGCATTCGCTGAATACCGCGGAGGACGTAACTGCTTTTACATCGGAGCAGGAGAAGAAACTGACTGATCTGGAGGCCCGGCGCACCAGGTGCCGCAACCGTCTGCGCCGCTGCCGCGACCCGACTGAGTGTGAGGCTCTCCACACGGAAAAGGAGGAGCTGACCAAACAGATCACCAAAACCAGAAAGGAGCTGAAAACCGCCCAGCAAATCCCTTCCCGTGTCAAACGTATGCGGGAGAACATCCAACTGTTGAATGAGCGGGAGCAGCAGTGCACCGCCCACCGGAAAGAACGATAACCAACCAATCACAGAAAGGACAAAGACTATGAATCCCTACGGCATTTTGACCTCTTATGAAGAACGCATGAAAGCCAACCTGCAGCAGTACCAGCGCCCAGAAAAGGCCGGTATCTTCCGCCTGCGCCTTGATCACCGCACCTGGGGCAAGCACATGTGCCTGTTCTGCTACTTCACCGATCTGGACACCGGCGAGAAGATCCGTCTGGCCTGCTGGCGCGGTGCCGGGGAACGCTATGCGCCCCGCAAAAGCACCATCGACTTTGCCAAGGTCCGTGACCGCACAGTATGGGGCTGCACCTTGGCAGCAAACGTGTACGGTATCATTGACTGGATCGATGCGAAGTCACTGTAAAATACCTTCGTAATGTAACACAGTGTCCTCCTTACCTGTTCAGGTAGGGGAGAACATTTTTGTATTGTTATGTAGAAAAGAATACTTGGTAAAGCAATGAATTCAGTTGTATAATAAGTATATCTTAATGTGGTTACAAACACACCCATAATTAGAATCAGTAGAATATTGTGAATGGAGCAATAAAACTCATGAAAACAAGTAAAGTGGTTGTTACAATAGCGCTTATGGCAATTTTGTGCTTTGTTGCCATCCCACTTGTTATTAACTTTTTATTTGAGAGAACAGCCCTTTGTGAAACTCTTCAGGCAAAGTGGAGTGCTGGTGATGCATTAGGATATGTTGCGGGCAGTTTGACTTTTATAGGTACTATGTTTTTGGGCTGGGTTTCCTGGAAGCAAAATCAAACCTTGCAGGCAAGGGAAGATGAAAGCTTTATTGCGGATAACTCATGTATGGTACTTATAGAAAAGATGGTTTTTCACGATCTTCAGCGAAAGGCTATTAACATACCGGAACATTGTGAAACACTTTTATGTGATGATGCTGACGCTATTCAAAATAATAAATACAGTACAATTGAGTGCGACATTACACTGAAGCACATAAAAAACTATCCTGTGGTTGTAAGAGCCATAAGAGGTTTTCTCCAAATTGGCAATGATATGGTTGCCCTGGAGAAAATTGATGATTTCTATACACGGCTGGCGGTACAAAATAATAAAAGTCAATTTCAGTTGACAACATTTTTGTCATCAGGGAATATCACAAAAATCAAAGAAGCAATACGAAAAGGAGATTTTAAAATAAAAATCAACCTTGAATTGGAACTGGTTAGTAATGAGCGAGTGAGTACACAGCTGAAACTTAGAAGTACACTGTATAAGGAAGATGCCGATGAAACAGTCATAAAGTATAACAGTCAAGAAGAGAGCAGCATGGTGTTTTGGTATGGAAACAATATCGTTTCTTTAGATGCTATTCGCTTTAGAAAAAAAGAGTGAGTCCTTTTGGAAAAAGTAGTATCAATAGAAGCTTACAGGGGACTATACGTATAACCTCTTTGTTGTAAGATATAAAAATCCCTCAGTCTCGCCCTAAGGGGCCCGGCTGAGGGATTTTGCTATTTTAATTCTTGTTCTAGGCTATCAAACTCAGGCGTAGAGAAAAACTCACCCAATGTGATGTCCAAGCCGTCACAGATCATTTTTATAGTGATCAGCTTCGGGTTTTGACTTTTCCCGTACAAAATGTTTTTAATGCTGGACGGCGGAAGCGCAGAAATCGTAGCCAATTTGTTGATGCTGATACCACGTTCTCCGCACAATTCCAAAATACGGTTGCGGACAGCAGTAACGGTATCCATGCGCTTTCGCCTCCCCTGAATTGTTTGTCATATATAGAATAAACAACTTAGTTGCCAAATATAGGCTATGCGTGCTACTATTAGGCTATGTATAGCCTGTATTTGAGGTGAAAAGTATGGAAAAGAAAGCATGTACCTTCTTTGGACATCGTGACTGTCCGGAAACTATCAAACCGAAAATCCGGACGGCGGTCATTGATCTGATCGAGAATCACGGAGTAACCATGTTCTATGTCGGAAATCAGGGCAATTTTGACCGTCTGGTGCGTTCTGTTTTGAAAGAAGTAACAACGGCGTATCCAGGAGTCGGATACGCCGTTGTTCTTGCTTATATGCCATCTGCCAAGAAAAGGGCAGATGATTTTTCTGACACATTGCTGCCAGACGGAATTGAAAAAGTTTCAAAACGTTTCGCCATTCCCTGGCGCAACAAGTGGATGATTGAACATGCAGACTATGTGGTTACCTATGTGACCCGCTTATTTGGGGGAGCTGCACAATTCTCGGCTTTAGCCAAATCGAAAGGGAAGATTATATACGATATAAAATAGGAGCAGAGTTCATATAAAATGTGAAATATGTGTTGTGCTTTCTGTGATAACAGGTATAATTATATGTGGATAATTATATATTTTTTAGTCAAATGTGATGTAACATTTCAAAATAAAACTACTGTGCCGTAAACCGCTAATGAATCTTAGCTACGCCGGAGCCAAAGAAAAAGGAAGGGGGAAACTGATGTGAGCACAATCCTGCCGAAGCATCAAATGAGTGAGGAGGATATTAAACTCCAGTACATTACCCCTGCCATTTTGTCTAAATGGAGCCGGGAAAAGATCACTATGGAGACCCGCATCACAGACGGTAAGATTAACCTGAAGGGCAACTTTGTATTCCGTGAAAAGCCTAAGCGGGCAGATTATATCCTGTACCTCAGTGCAAACAATCCGATTGCGATTGTGGAAGCAAAAGACAATACCCATGTTGTTTCCCATGGTCTGCAGCAAGCAATGACCTATGCTCAAATGCTGGATATTCCCTTTGCCTATAGCTCCAATGGTGACGGTTTTATGGAGCACGATTTCCTGACCGGCCAGGAGCGCGAGATCGGCCTGGACGAATTTCCATCGGAGCAGGCGTTGGCTACCCGCTACAAGCAAGAATCTGGCTTGACGCCCTGCCAGGAAACCATCCTGGAACAGCCCTATTATTCCAGCCAGAATACCTATCCTCCGCGCTATTACCAACGTATCGCCATTAACCGGACGGTGGATGCCATTGCGCGCGGACAGCAACGGATTCTCCTTGTCATGGCCACAGGCACCGGTAAGACCTATACTGCCTTCCAGATCGTGTACAGATTGTTGCAAAGTGGCATGAAGCGCAAGATTCTCTATCTGGCTGACCGAAACATTCTGGTTGATCAGTCCATCCAGCAGGATTTTGCACCGCTGGAAAAAGTCATCCATAAAATCAATGTAGCAAAGGATGACAAGAGCACCATCACTTCCCATGAGGTATATTTCTCGTTGTATCAGCAGCTGGTAGGCGAGGATGATGAGGAACATTTCAGTGAACTGTTTACACCGGATTTCTTTGACCTCATCATTGTTGATGAGTGTCACAGAGGTTCTGCAAAAGAGGAAAGCCGTTGGCGCAGAATTCTGGAGTATTTTCAATCCGCCACGCAGATCGGCATGACGGCTACCCCCAAGGAAACCAAGTATATCTCCAACCTCAGCTACTTTGGCGAACCGGTCTATACATACAGCCTGAAAGAAGGAATTGAGGACGGTTTCCTTGCTCCGTTTAAGGTCATCAATATCATGACCGATATTGGGGAAGGCTGGCGTCCGCGCAAAGGGCAGAAAGACATCAACGGGGAAGAAATCCCTGATCGGATTTACACCAACAGCGATTACGACTACAACATCATCATCGAGGATCGAATCCAGCAGGTAGCTCAGGAAATCACCAACTACCTGAAGAGCACTGACCGCATGGCCAAGACCATTGTGTTTTGCGCAACAGAGGACGCAGCTTTGCGTATGAGGGATGCTCTGGCAAAGCTCAACGCCGATATGATGAAGAAAAATCCCGACTATGTGGTGCGTATTACCGGCGGTGATGAATACGGGAAAAAGAAACTGAAATACTTCATCTCTGTTTCGTCGCCCTATCCGGTGATTGCAACCACGTCCAAGCTGCTTTCTACCGGGGCCGACTGCAAGATGACCAAACTGATTGTGCTGGATGAAATGATCGGCTCCATGACTGAATTCAAGCAGATTATTGGCCGTGGTACACGACTGCGGGAAAAAGAAGGCAAGACTCATTTTGTGGTTATGGATTTCCGCAATGTGACTCGGTTGTTTGCTGATCCTGAATGGGATGGACCAATCGAAATGAATGAAGGCTACATGCCCGGCGGGAAGCAGCCCGACCATAAAGATCCCCCGGATGGTGATGGAAAGGGCGATGAAACGACGCCACCGGAGCCGAAGAAAAAGCCCATCGTGGACAGAAACGGCTGTCAGGTACAGATCATCCATAAGACGGTATCAGTGTATGATGCCAACGGCAAGCTGCTGCGCCAGGAAAGCATTGTGGACTACACCAAGGAGAATATCCTGGGCGAGTATGCTTCTCTGGATAATTTTATTCGGCAGTGGTCTGCGCAGGATAAAAAAGAGCAGATTCGGGACTTGCTCCATGATCGGGGAATTGATTTGGAACTGCTGAAAGCAGACCAGAACATGACCGATGTGGATGACTTTGACTTCATCTGCCATGTGGCTTTTGACAGAAAGCCCCTTACCCGTAAGGAGCGTGCCAACAATGTGAAAAAGCGTGACTTTTTCAGCAAGTACAGTGGCGTAGCGCGAGAAGTGCTGGAAGCGTTGCTGGATAAGTACATGAATACGGGCATTTATGAGATTGAGAAAACAGAAATTCTAAAGCTTGATCCATTCCTGAAACTGGGCAAGCCTGCGAAAATTGCCGGGTATTTTGGTGGTAAGCAGGGCTATCTGAAAGCAGTACAGGAACTGGAACAGGCAATCTATACAGACGAGGTAGGTTAAACCCCACATGAGCAACTTGACAGGATTTGTAAAACGGCTGCGGGACATCATGCGAAATGATGCCGGTATCAACGGCGATGCACAACGTATTGAGCAGATCGCCTGGATGCTGTTTTTGAAAGTGTACGACGCTAAGGAGCAGGATTGGGAATGGGATAACGAAAACTATGAATCCATTATTCCACAGTATTGCCGTTGGCGGCACTGGGCACACGACGATAAATCTGGTACTGCCCTTACGGGTGATAAGTTACTGGATTTTGTCAACAACAAACTGTTCCCTACGTTGAAAAATCTGCCGGTGAACGCATCCACTCCAATCAAAAAGGCAATCGTGCAAACCACATTTTCCGATGCCAACAACTACATGAAAGACGGTGTGTTGCTGCGGCAGGTCATCAATGTGATCGATGACATCGATTTCAGCGACTACGAAGAAAGCCATGCCTTCGGGGAAATTTACGAAACCATTCTGAAAGAGTTGCAAAGTGCCGGTTCTGCCGGTGAGTTCTATACGCCCCGCGCTGTCACCGATTTTATGGCGCATGTGATCAAACCTAAAATTGGGGAGACTATGGCAGACTTTGCCTGTGGCACGGGTGGGTTTATTATCAGCTGGCTTAAAGAACTGCAAAAGCAGATTAAAAGTACCGCAGATGCTGAAAAATACAGCAATTCCATCTATGGTATCGAGAAAAAGCAGTTTCCGTATATGCTTTGTGTGACCAACCTGCTGCTTCATGGGCTGGATGTGCCGCAGGTGTATCATGCCAATACGCTACTCCACGATGTGTTGGACTATACCGAGGACGATCAGGTGGATGTAGTGTTGATGAATCCTCCCTACGGCGGCAGCGAAAAGGCGGACGTGAAAAACCATTTTCCAGCCGATCTGGCCAGCAGTGAGACTGCGGACCTGTTTATGTCGGTTATTATGTACCGTTTGAAACAGAATGGTCGGGCATCGGTGATTTTGCCGGATGGATTTTTGTTCGGTACTGACAACGCCAAGGTGAACATCAAGAAAAAACTGCTCCGGGAGTTCAACCTGCATACCATTATCCGTCTGCCGGGCAGTGTGTTCTCACCTTATACCTCTATCACTACCAACATTCTTTTCTTTGATAAGACCCATCCCACCGAGGAAACCTGGTTCTATCGCCTGGACATGCCAGAGGGTTATAAACATTTCTCCAAAACCAAGCCCATGAAGCTGGAGCATTTCCAGCCTGTTCTGGACTGGTGGAATGACCGTAAGGAAATTACCGAGGACGGCTTTGATAAAGCAAAGAAGTTTACAGCTCAGCAGCTTACTGATGGACTGGGCTATAATCTGGATCAATGTGGTTATCCCCACGAGGAAGAAGAAATTCTGGCCCCGCTGGATTTGATTCATCGTTACGAGGAACAGCGTTCGTCCCTCAATGCCGAGATTGATCGGGTGTTGGAACAGATTACCACCATGCTGGGAGGAACTGCAGAATGACTCCACAGGAACTGAAAAATAGCATTTTGCAGCTCGCTATCCAGGGAAAACTGGTGGAGCAGCGCCCTGAGGAAGGCACCGCCGAGGAACTCTTTGCCCAAATTCAGCAGGAAAAGCAGCGTCTGATTGCTGAAAAGAAAATTAAAAAGGAAAAGCCGTTGCCTGAAATTACTGACGATGAAAAGCCCTTTGATATTCCAGTAAGTTGGAAGTGGATAAGGTTAGGTGAACTAATACGAGTGATTGGAGGAGTTTCTTATAAAAAGGGGGCGGTTTGCTCAAGCGGAATTCGAATTTTAAGAGGTGGAAATATTCAGTCGATGAAAATCATCATTAGTGATGATGATGTATTTTTGCCTTTCGATTATGAGGAAAGCGAGAAACAGATAAGAACAGGTGATATCCTAATCGTAGCATCAACGGGTAGCAAAACTGTTATTGGAAAAGCCGGGTATGTTGACCGAGAATATCCCAATACAATGATTGGTGCGTTCTTAAGGATTTGTCGCCCTATCTATATGCCTACAGTTAAGTATCTGCGATGCTTATTTGATACTGATTTTTACCGCAGACATATTCGAGAACTATCACAGGGCACAAACATAAATAACGTTAAAGAATCATATATTACAGAGTTTGTCATCCCACTTCCACCACTTTCTGAGCAAAAGCGGATTGTTGCCAAAATCGAGGAACTACTGCCTTATATTGACCGCTACGAGCAGACATGGAGCAAGCTGGAACAGTTCAACAGCCGCTTTCCGGAGGAAATGAAAAAATCTCTCTTGCAGTACGCTATTCAGGGTAAACTGGTGGAACAGCGCCCCGAAGAAGGCACGGCAGAGGAACTCTTTGCCCAAATTCAGCAGGAAAAACAGCGCCTGATTGCCGAGAAGAAAATCAAAAAGGAAAAGCCTCTGACCGAAATCACCGACGATGAAAAGCCCTTTGATATTCCAGAAAGTTGGAAATGGGTGAGATTTTCTGATGTAATTGATGTTAGAGATGGAACACATGACACCCCTAAATATGTAACAAAAGGAATCCCTCTTGTTACCAGCAAAAACTTGGTTTCTGGTGGAATTGATTTTGATACAACAAAACTGATTTCTGAAGAAGATGCGGTAGCTATCAATATGCGCTCAGAAGTGAACACAGGTGATATACTTTTTGCAATGATTGGTACGATAGGAAATCCCGTTTTAGTAAAAAAAGACAGGGAGTTTTGTATTAAAAATATGGCCCTATTTAAGCCGATTGCCAAACACTTGTTCGACATGAGTTACTTATTGCTGTTCCTTCAAAAAGAACAGGAACAAATGAAGAAAAACGCAAGTGGAGGGGTTCAATCATTCGTATCATTAAAGTTTCTGCGAAATTATATGTTACCCCTTCCACCTCTTGCTGAACAGAAGCGAATCGTCGAAAAAATGGAACAGCTGCTACCTTTGTGTGAGCGGTTGAAGTGAGGTGAAAAGAGATTTTGAGAGGGAAAAAATATTCCTGTCCAAACCATTGTAAACTTCCGCCAAGGCGTAAAGAACTTAGAAGGCTTGAAGATGGTACTTATGGATTCGGCTATGATGATTTCAAATATTGCCCATGTTGTGGAAGTTTGATGCCTGAGTCTCTGGAAGCGTTAAAAAGGTTTTTTCAATTCTATGATATACATCCAGCTCTTAAAGATTCCTTGAGATGCTTTATAAATCTGAGTTTGATGCGGCAGCTCGTGAAGCATTTGTAACATTGGAAAATTGCCTTAAGAAAAAGTCGGGCCTGGATTCACATGGATTTGATTTAGCTACGAGAGCGTTATCTTTTGAAGTGGATAAGAAAACGGGAGAAATGAAAAAGGCTCCATTAATCTCCATAAATAATCTAAAAACAGAATCTGATAGAAATGAACAAGATGGGATTAGATATATGCTTATGGGATTCTTTCAGGGTCCCCGCAATCTATACCAGCACAATCATATTGAATCAGGTGCCAGCAATACCATATCCATAATCATCGAAGCGTCCTTCTTTTTGGATTTGTTGGAAGGACATAGTATCACGAAAAAAGCGTATTGGATACCAATAAAAATCAACTATCGAGAAATTTACAACAAAATGCCAAAGCGCAT